>Ga0172368_10002440_pt1 | contig 23678 bp, 21 predicted proteins | sample Lak11m_FD_114540 | JGI IMG/M metagenome (GOLD analysis project Ga0172368, IMG submission 114540) | Freshwater microbial communities from Kabuno Bay, South-Kivu, Congo - kab_022012_11m | ecosystem: Environmental > Aquatic > Freshwater > Lake | place: Democratic Republic of the Congo: South-Kivu...
ATCAAATTTATGAAATTCAAGAAAAGCTCAACAACAGGCCAAGAAAATCACTTAATTACAAAACACCTAATCAAATATATGCTTCACTCATCCAAAGTGGTCGGTTTTAACCTTGAATCTGGGGATTTTGCTGATTTATTAAGCCAAAAGTGAATTAAAATACCAATTTAGGATCTTTTCTCCCAAAAATATGGCTGTAAAGGTGCCAATTACCAGAAAAGGCCCAAATGGTATGGCGCTTTTTCTATCGAGTTTTTTCATGGCAATGAGGATTAAGCTGAAAAGTCCTCCTAAAAGGTAGGCGATTACTAAAGCTAAAATACCCTCAATCCAACCTGGAAAATGGCTTTTTGCCGGGAAAAAGGTGATTCCATCCCAGCTCAAGATAATACCCATCAATGCTCCTAACCTTAAGTCTCCTCCGCCAACCCAAGTACCACGAGAAATGATGAATTGTAAAAAGAAAAACAGGAAGATTATGCCTCCGCCAATTAGGATGTTGATGATTGTCTGCATGCTTGGGTTGAAGGCAAGAATGCCAAGAATTGCGATGGCGATTGCCGGAATGGTGAGAGTGTCGGGAATTTCTTTATGTAAATAATCATAAAAGCAAATTGCGATTAGGAAGCTGAATTCAATCAGATAAAACGCTAAAATTGATAAAATTTGCCAATTGATTGAGTAGTTAATGATTTGGCTGTCGATTGTGGAAGGTATTTCAATGATAAAATTCCAGTGTAAGAGGCTGAATAGGAAGATTAAACCGGTAAAAACTTCCAGCATAAGGTAATGAACCGAGATTTTCTTGCCACAATAGGCGCATTTTCCACGTAAAAAAATCCAGCTAAAAATTGGAACGAGGTGTTTCCATTTTAGTGGTTTTTTGCAAGAAGGACACATGGAATGTCCTGTTAAAATACCCTTTTTTTTGGCTTGAAGGCGATAAATAACTACGCTTAGAAAGCTGCCGATGGCGGAACCAAAAATGAAAATAATTGTCGCTGCTAAGAGTTGCATAGGATTGTTGTTAGGAATTTATTTAACGACGGATTAAACCGTTTCCATTTAAAGAATTATAACGAGTGGCGGCCAGTTTACTGACAGAATTTCCATGGCCGAGAACATAGGCTTTTTTGTAATATTCTTTTGCTTGAGTACTGTCGCCGGATTTTTCAAAAAGCCAGCCATAATTTAAATTTATGGCATCAAGATTAGGATTCATACCAATGGCTTTGTCGAGATTTTTTTTGGCTTCATCGTAATTGCCGATTGCGGTGTAGGACCAGCCCAAGAGATTGTAACTCATGGCATCATTTGGATGTGTCTCAAGTGCTTTTTGGCTTAGAGACAAAGCTTTTTCCGGATGATCCAGTTCTTCGATATTTAACCATACGGCACGAACGAAGATGTCGATATTTTTAGGATTTTTAGCAATTACACTTTCATAATTGTCGGCGGATTTTTTATATTCTTTTTTGAGCAAATATAAATCGCCGAGTTTGAGGTTGATTTGGTCTTTTGGTTCATAGCCTTGCTGATCGGCTTTTTCTACGTAATATATTGCCTTGTCGATATCGTCTTTTGCGAAATAGGCCAAGCCCAAATAAAAGAGAGTTTCGGGTTTTTCTGGAGTGAGGTCTTTGGCTTGAGTGAGGGCGTCGATGGCATCGCTTGGTTTGTTGATATTAAGATAGGCATAGCCTAAAACTATCCAGGCATCGCGATAATTATTTTTGCTGTTTAAAATATCATAGAGTAGGGGAATCGCGGCTTGGTATTCGTTCGTGGCGGTCATTGCTTTGGATAATAAGAGTTCCAGAAAAATAGGTTCGGAATTTTTGTAATATGAGAAATTTTGAAAAGCGTCGAGAAATTTTTGATTGTTATCCAAAAGCGATTGTTCCGGTTTTGGCGTGCTGTTTTTTACGTCTTCAAATATTTTTTTTGCGCCATCAAAATTTTTGTAGAGTATGGCGATGATGCCTTTGTAATATTTCGCGCGAAGATTTTTGTCGTCTAAATTCCAGATTGTTTTTTTGGCGTTTTCAATTTCACGCATTGCCAGATATGTACGTGTCAGAGCGATGTTTACATCAATTGAATCGGGTTTTGTTTTTAGAGCATTGTTGAAAAGATTACGTGCGTCGTCAGTTTGATTATTTTGTAAATATGTATCTCCGAGTTTCAGCATTAAATCGATGGAATTGGGATTTTGTTCCAAGGCTTTTTCGTAATTTGCGATGGCATTTGAAAAGTCATCTTGATTCAGAAAATCATCTCCGACTTTTTCATAATTTCCGTTTGTCGCCAGATTAATATTACGCTTTATTCCGGTGTTTAAATTTGTGCTGACCGGTAATTTATTTTCGAGTTGATCAGATTGTGGTTTGGTAAAATGTAAAGTTATCAAAATAATTGAAACTATGATTATGACCCACAATGTAATAAGAAATTTTTTCATTTTATGCGAAAATTGCTTGTTTTAGTGATAACGAATTGGCTAGACAAATGGCTCCTGCAATAGCATCGGCAGCATCATCAGGTTTTGGTGTGCTTTTTAATTTAAGAATTATTTTAACCATTTGTTGGACCATTTTTTTATCGGCTTTTCCGTAACCACATACGGCTGATTTAATTTCCATTGGAGTAAATTCATTTATCTGTAAACCAAAATTTGTGAGGGTGTGGAGGATTACGCCGCGAGCTTCGGATACCGACATGGCGGTTTTTACGTTCTTTTGGAAAAATAATTTTTCAATGGAGGCGTAGGACGGGCGCCATTTTTTTATCAGAGTGGAAAGATCCTCGGAAATTTGTTGCAGGCGAATATTTGGTGCTAGTCCGGCAGAAGTCTTGATACAGCCGTAATCACGCAAGATAAGTTGTCCATTTTCATGATCCAGAATGGAAAATCCTGTAGTTGCTGTGCCTGGATCTATGCCGATAATTCGCATTTTAAATAGTGATGTTTGAAATAATTTTTTCTTTTTTGCTGGCGTTGGCGAGGATGACAATTCTGTCTTTTGCTTTGACGATTTTATTTTTTTTGAGAATTTGGACGATTTGTTCGATTTTATTTGAGGGCTTTAAAATTTGCACAAAAATTTTGTTCAGTCCCCAGACGAGAGTAAGTTCGCGAGCAGTCTCTTCTTTTTCGCAAATTGTAATGATTGGAGTTTTCGGACGGTGGCGCGCTAATTCTCTGGCGGTGTAGCCATCAGATGTATAAATGACCAAATAGTCTGCGTTTGTTTCTTCCGCAAGGTCTGAAGCATTGGAGCAATGAGGATTGGCAAGATCGCGACTATGTACAAAAAAGTCGTTCTCTAATTCGTTATATTTTTTCAGCTCTTTTTCTACGGTGCTGGCGACGCGGCTTAAAGTGGCTGCCGCTTGGGCAGGAAATTTACCGACAGCAGATTCATTTGAAAGCATGATGGCGTCGGTGCGATCGTAGACGGCATTGGCGGCATCAGAAATTTCCGCACGAGTTGCACGAGGATTTGTCACCATGGAGAGCAAAACTTCAGTAGCGGTGATGACAGGTTTTGCATATTTATTGGCGAGGGCGATGATGCGTTTTTGGACAATTGGAACTTGTTCAGCAGGAATGTCTATGCCCAAGTCGCCGCGCGCAATCATGACTCCGTCCACTGTTTTCATAATTTCTTCTAAATCATTGACGGCAATTTTAAGCTCGATCTTTGCGATAATTTTTGTATTTTTTTTTTGTTTCGTAATTAGTTTGCGAAGATTTTTGATATCTTGGGCTGATTTTACGAAAGATAGAGCGACATAGTCAACGTGATTTTTTAAACCAAAAATTAGATCTTTTTTATCTTTTGAGGTAATGGTTTCGATGTTTTCAGTGATTCCGGGTAGATGCACGCCGGCGTGTGAACGAACGAGACCGCCACATTTTACCAAGCATTTTACGTTTTCTTTGTCGATGATTTGGAGAACTTCGTTTTCGATTAAGCCATCATTGAAAAGAATCATGTCATTTTTTTTCAGGCCTTTGGTGAATGGTTTGAACTGAATCGGGAGTTGAAGAATTTTTCCGGATTTTTTGAAATCAACTTTTTTTCCGGTGAGAATAAAAGTATCACCTTTTTTCAATTGAACTCCTTCGTTTGGTAGGTCGCCGAGGCGAATTTTTGGGCCTTGGAGATCTTGAAGTATACCGATGGCTCTGCCGGTAATTTTTTCTACAATATGAATATTTTTGATTAACTCCTCGTGACTTTTGTAATCCCCATGCGAAAAATTCAGGCGCGCGACGTTCATGCCGGCCTGCACGAGTTTGGTAATTTCGGTTACGGAATTGCTGGAAGGTCCGAGAGTACAGACAACTTTAGTGTTTTTTGTATGCATGAGGTGGAGTGAGGAATTTCGAGTGGGATTATAACAGAAAAAGAGAACGGCAAAAAAGCTTTTTCAAATTTGTGGATTTTTGATGTTCGATGTTCGATCTTGTTTATATTTTTCAATTTGTGAACTGAAAAACATAAACAAGATGACAAACAGTTAGACTATTTACCGGTTAGAGTCGGGGAGCTGCGGAGAGGGTGCAGCGTCCTATCGTACCGGCCAATCCGCGGGGAGCGGAGAGGACATCTTGTTGGGTGGCTTACCTTTTTAGCTCACCCGGGGTTGCGGCCAACCTTTTTAGGCCGCAGGCTTCTCTTCCTCCTTGGGCTTGGGCATGTAGGGTTCGAGCTTCGGCGTGACGAGCCAGATGATCACCACGAACACCAGCATCAGTGCGGCCAGCCCGATGAAGAAATAGCTGCGCGGAGCAGCTTCCCACACCGGTCCACCGATGGTGCCGGAGAGCTTGTTCCCGATGGCGCTGGAGAGAAAGAACCCGCCCATCATCAGCGCGCCCAGATGCTTCGGGGTCATCTTGCTGACGAGGGAGAGGCCGATCGGGCTCAGGCAGAGTTCGCCCATGGTGATCCAGAAGTAGGCGTGGATTAGCCAATGGGCGGGTCCCTTCGCGGTGCCGTCGTTGGTGTTGTAGACCGCGAGCAGCATCACGAGCCAGCAGCCAGCCGCGAACACCATTCCCATTGTCATCTTCCTCAGCGTCGTCGGCTCCTGCTTGCGCTTGCGCAAGACCTTCCACGCCAATACGAAAAGCGGGGAGAGCAGGATGATGAAGCCGGGGTTGATGCTTTGGAAAAGTTCGGGATTGGCAACTGGTAGAGCTTCGCCGAGTGAGAGGGTTTGACCGTTGGAATTTGCGTAGATCTTGCCGAACTCCTCCAGGGTCACGGGGATCGGGCCGGCTTTCTTGTAGCCGACCTCTTCGAGCTGCTTGGCGGGATCGGCATTGTAGAAGTAGTCCACGGCAGCTTCTTCGAGCAGGTTGACCTCCTTGAGGGTGGAAGTGGTGCTGGCAGGAACTTCGCGATCGGTGTTGTCCTTGGCCCAGTCGCTCAGCACGGTGTTGTTGAGGTTGAAGACCATCCAGAACGGGATCAGCAGCACCGTCAAGGTGAGCAGGGCGCCGATGCGACCCTTTTCCTTTTCGGGAGCGTTGATCCAGAGCCGGAAGTAGAACACGGCGACGGGAATGCAGGCTGCGTAGAGAGCGCCGTTGTTCCCTCCAAGCCAGTAGCCGAGCACACCGAAGGCGATGGCGGTCGGCATCAGCTTGTTCCAGAAGGTGCGCAGGCCTTCATCCTGCTGGTTTTGCTCCTTGTTGATGATGATCTCGGCTTCGGCGAGGTTCTTGTAGCCGCTGAGGAAGATGATCAGGCCGATGGCCAGACCAATTCCCGCGGTTCCGAATGGCCCAGTGCCAACCGTACTTGTTGTGGACGATAGTGGCCACGAAGTTGCACAGGAAGCCGCCGATATTGATTCCGAGGTAGAAGATGTTGAAGCCAGCGTCTTTGAGGTTGCTGTTTTCAGGGTAGAGCCGGCCAAGCATCGTGGAGATGTTGGGCTTGAACAGACCGTTGCCGACGATGAGAAGTCCCAGTCCGAGGTAGAGCATGCTCAGGCCTTCGAACGCCAGACTGACGTGGCCAGCGATCATGATGATGGTGCCGATCACGACCGCCTTGCGGTAGCCGAGGATGCGATCAGCGATGATGCCGCCGATGAAGGGGGTGAAGTAGACCAGGGCGGTGTAGCTACCCATGATCGTGCCCATTTCCGCCATGCTCATGTTCAAGCCGCCCTTGGTCGTCGAGGCGCGCAGGAACTGAGGCAGGAGACCGAGCATGAGGTAGAACGAGAACCGTTCCCACATCTCGGTCATGAACAGGCGAGGGAGTTCGCGCGGGTGCTTTTCGGCCCCGGGCTGCTTTTTGAAGAAGCTCATAACGGAAGTTCCTCCAGTTGCGTTGTTTCACTGTGCCCCGACGTGGGGCGGTGATCCGACTGTGCCAGGCCGCGAGATTGCGGTCGGTCAAAGTCTTTTGTTCCGCCCCACTTTCGTGTCGGAGCAGGGAACGTTTGCCAGAGAAGAGAGAGGTTTTTAGCCTCTATTTCTGGTGGATCGATAGAAGAAATAAATTTTTATAGAATGCGGCCGAAGCGCACTCGATTATTCCCTTTACTGATCCACCAGATAAAGTTTAGATGTCTTTAATTAAATAGTTTAAAAATTGCTTGCTCAATTTTTTGCTAACTGTTTGTCAATGAACATTATCCTGTAAAGTAAGTGTTTGCTTCTCTACAAAGAATTAATTTCCAGACGAGGTGGATTCCTGATTTTGGCAAGAATTAGCCATCTTAGTCATGGAAGAAGTCGTTCTAAGCTTTTGGTTGATCTGTAGGCAAGAGAAAACGTTTGGTTAGAAAATTGGTTGGATTCTTCAGTTTTGTTCCACTAGAATGATTCCGTTTTAGTTTTTTATTTAAAATTTATGGCTTCAAAAATTTTTCTTAAGAATTTGAGAGATAATGTTGGCAAGGAAGTGATGATGGAAGGTTGGATGTTTAACAAGCGTGGAAGTGGAAAAATATACTTCCTGGAACTTCGTGATGGCACGGGAACTGTTCAGGGAATTGTGTTTGTGAAAGCTGTCAGTCCGGAAGTTTTCAAAATCGCGGAAGAATTGACAATGGAGTCTTCTGTGCGCGTCACTGGTGAAGTTACAAAGCATCCGAAGCATGAAGATGAATATGAATTGCAGGTGAAAAATATTGAAGTGGTGCAGCTGGTAAAGGAGGATTATCCGATTTCAAAAAAAGGACATGGGCCGGATTTTTTGCTGCATAATCGTCATTTGTGGTTGCGTTCACCTACTCAGCGAGCGATTCAAGTGGTTCGCAATACTTGTATCAATGGCATTTATGAATATTTGAATAGAAACGGTTATATAAAAATTGATGCGCCGATTTTGACACCGAATGCTTGCGAAGGAACGACAGAACTTTTTGAAATTGATTATTTTGAAGAAGGTAAAGCCTATCTTTCTCAATCTGGACAGTTGTATATTGAGGCGGCGATTTTTTCTGTAGGAAGATGTTTCGATTTTGGTCCGGTGTTCCGCGCGGAAAAATCCAAGACCCGTCGTCATCTTACTGAATTCTGGATGATGGATGCTGAAGCGGCTTTTGTGGAGCAGGATGAAAATATGCAAATTCAGGAAGGTTTGATCGAATACGTAGTGCAAAAAGTTTTGCAGGAAAATATGAAAGAATTGGTTTTGCTTGAACGTAACGTCGAACCTTTGAAAAAAATTAAAGCTCCTTTTATTCACAAAACTCATACGGAAGTGGTGAAGGAACTTCGTGAAATGGGCTCAGAAATTCGTGAAGATCAAGATCTTGGCGCGGCTGATGAAACGATGCTCACGGAGAAATACGACAAACCAATTTTCGTAGAGAAATATCCTGCGGCGGTGAAAGCATTTTACATGAAGCGTACGCCGGATGAGAAATTTGCTCTTTGTGCCGATTTGCTCGCGCCTGAAGGTTACGGTGAAATTATTGGTGGAAGCCAGCGTGAAGATGATTATGAAGTTTTACTTGGTCGCATTAAGGAACATAAGTTGCCGGTCGAAGCCTTCGATTGGTATTTGGATTTGAGAAAATACGGCTCGGTGCCACATAGCGGATTTGGAATTGGCTTGGAAAGATTGGTGGGCTGGATTTGCGGTCGTCACCATATTCGTGAAACAATTCCGTTCCCAAGAACTATTGGACGTATTAGGCCTTAGTCTGTATAATTTCCGCATGCGCAAGATCAAAATACCACTTTTGTATGAAGATGATTACATGTTTGCCGTGAATAAACCGGCGCGTGTGATGACTGTTCCGGCGGATCATCCGATTCGTGAGGGTTCGCGTGCGATACCTCAGAAATCGGTAGTGGAGATTATTCAAGACCGTTATAAGGATAAGGGTTTTCAGCCTTATTTGTTGCATCGTTTGGATATGAATACTTCGGGAGTTTTGCTGTTTGGAAAATATGAAAAAGATAGAGAAGCACTTGAAGGAATTTTCAAAGACGATAGGACGAAAAAGGTTTATTTGGCTTTACTGAGAGGAGTGCCGAAGTCCGGTAGTATTAAGCATGGACTTACAGGGCGTTATAAGGGTGGGAAAAGAGGTGAGGATCGTGAAGTTGAACAGGAAGAAATTGCCAGTGAAAATCCGGAGTCGAAGAAAGTTTCAGCGGAAACAATCTTTAAAGTTTTTAAAACTTTCAGGGTTTTTGGCAAAGAGGATTGTGCTCTTACTTCAGCGGAAATTCTCACAGGTCGTAAGCATCAGATTCGTCAGCATTTCGCGCATATCGGTTTCCCGGTGGTGATGGATGACCAGTATGGTGATAAAAAATGGAATCGAAAATTTAGATTAAAATTTTGGCTCGGACGTCAATTTTTACATGCGGAAAGAGTGGAATTTTTTCACCCGATTTTTCATAAAATGATAAATATTCAGGTGGAAATGGCTCCGGATTTGCAACAAACTTTGCAGAAAATCAGGAGTGGTAAGTGGAAGGAATAATTATTTCACCGTCACACTCTTTGCCAGGTTTCTTGGCTTGTCCGGGTCGTTTTGACGGAGGACGGCGAGTTGGTAGGCGAGGATTTGGACCGGAATAATATTTACGATTGGCGAAGTTTCTCCGGTGTCCGGTACACGAATCCAAAAATCAAAAACTTCTTCTTTTTCGGGGGCGACGCCAATAATGAAACCTTTGCGAGCTTTTACTTCTTGGGCATTTGAGAGAATTTCTTTTTTGTTGTCATCGTTGGCGACGAGCGCGATGACGGGAGTGTTTTTACTGATTAAGGCGAGAGGACCGTGTTTTAATTCTCCGCCGGCGAAACCTTCCGCGTGAATATAAGATACTTCTTGAAGTTTGATGGCGGATTCGAGAGCGATAGGGAAATTTGCTCCGCGACCGATGATATACATTGATTCCACGTCTTTGAATTTTTCAGCGATTTTCTTAATGTGCTCTTCGTAACGTGGATTTAACATGTCATTAATTTGGCTTGCTGTACGAATAAGTAGTTGTTTGCCAATTTCCACTCCTCCATCACAGGCATAAGCGAGAAGGGTGAGAATTGCGAGTTGGGAAGTGGTGGCTTTAGTAGAGGCTACGGCTTTTTCCGGACCGGCTTTGATTGGAATTACCATGTCTGAACTGCGAGCTATTGTGGAACTTTCCACATTGACGATTGAAGCGACTTTGGCGCCTTTTTCTCTGGCGATTTCTATTGCTTCGAGGGTGTCGGCGGTTTCACCTGACTGTGAAATACAGACGAGTAAAGTTTTTTTATTGATAAAATCTTTGTAGTTTTGAAACTCGGAACCGAAAACAAAATGTACCTGTTTTTTGGAAATTTTTGCGAAGAGGTACGCGCCTACCATAGCCACTTTTCCGGCTGTGCCACAACCGATGAAATAAGTGCTTTCGGCTGATTCAATCGCTTTAGCTACTTGTTCGATATTTTTTGGATCCTGATTGATGGCGCGATTTAAAGTATCTTTTTGTTCCATGATTTCTTTGATCATGAAATGCGCGAATTCGCCTTTTTCGGCGCTTTCAATATCCCAATCAATTTCGATGATACGTTTTTTTATTTCAGCGTTGGTGACGTTGTCATAGAAGTGAATTTTTTTATTGCCGATAACGCAAATTTGATTGTCGTCGAGATAAATTACTTTATTTGTGTGCTTGAGGAATGCCGGAATGTCTGAGGCGATGAAGTATTCTCCCGCGGTTTCGCCGACGCCGATGATGAGCGGCGAGCCTTTGCGAGCCGCGATAACTTTATCTTCATCTTTTTTCATCACCACAATCGCATAACGTCCTTCGATTTCTTGGACAGCTTTTTTTACGCTTTCTTCAAAAGAATGTTTGCGTGAATGCTGCTCGATTAAATGTGCCAAGACTTCGGTATCAGTTTGTGAAATAAATTTGTGCCCTTTTTTTATGAGATTTTTTTTGATTTCAAGGTAGTTTTCAAAAATTCCATTGTGAATAAGTACAATTTCATTTTTTTCTGAAAAATGAGGATGGGCGTTGACTTGAGTGACGCCACCATGAGTGGCCCAGCGTGAATGTGCTATTGCGACGCCGGATTCTCCCAATTTCAAATCTTTGACTTTGATGTCGCCGATTTTGCCAACTTCTTTGTGGATAATGATTTCAGATGGAGTTTTATAAGCAAGTCCCCAAGAATCATATCCACGATATTCCAAATTTTTTAGGCCTTCGATAACTATCTGAGGAGCATTTTTTTTCTCCCCATAATAGGCAAAAATTCCACACATAATTTAGTTTTTTAATGGGCTGATTTTACTTTATTTAAGCTCAAAAGGGGAGGAGGATTTATTGACAAATATGAGAAATAGTGTATTATACCGGCTCGATATTTTAATTAAATTTTATGGGTCTTGATGATGATTTGAGAGATGATAGTACGGGTGAAATGGATCAGGTTGATTATTCTTTGACGGGCGAGGAGTTGGAGTGTTTGGAAAGCCTGGCGAATGTTGCTACGAGTGTAAAAGATAAAAAAGGTGATAGGTTTTTTGTGACAGTGAATTTATATGAAAATGGAGTTACGTTTCAGGCTCAGAATCCTAGGAATCCTTTGCCAATTTCATTTTTTTACGATTTTACTCAAAAACAAGTTCTAAAATTGCAAGGTGCAGATATGGATTGGGTAAAAAGTTTTTTGAATAAATATCAAATTCAAGAAGATTAATTTATTTGAGAATTATATCTTCTAGCTTTTTCGGGATTTTTGTGAGATTTTTGTTGCCTTTTTTTGTGACAAGAATCATGTCTTCAATACGCACTCCGAATTCTCCTTCCAGGTAAATTCCCGGTTCTACGGTGACGATGGTATTTTCTTTAATTGGCCCTTTGTAGCCGGAAGATAGGGATGGAATTTCGTGAATATCCAAGCCTATTCCATGACCTCCCGCGTGGCCATATTGTTCTTTGTATCCTGCTTGATCGATAATATCGCGAGAAAGTTTATCGGCACTTATTCCGGAAATTCCAGCTTTAATTTTTTGAATGGCGTTTTCTTGAGCTTTGAGTACGAGATTGTAAATTTCTTTTTGTTTCGGAGTAGGAGTGGCGGTGAAAAGCATTCTGGTCATATCTGAACAATAGCCTTTATATTTTACGCCCATGTCTATGAGTACGATGTCGCCTTTTTTTAGGTTTGTATTGTCCGGTTCATGGTGGGGTCTGGCACTGTGTGAACCGAAGCCTACGATAGGATCAAAAGAAATGTCTTCAGCGCCGAAATCATGTGCAAGTTTTTTGATCGACCAGGCAAGATCGGATTCTTTTAGTGGGGTTTTCTGATCTGATTTTAGCCAATTTTGTATAATTTTTTTGATCTCTAAAAATACGCGCTCATTTATATTCTGGCTCTCACTAATTATTTTGATTTCATTTGGTGTTTTTATGGCGCGAATTTCTTCAATTTCATTGGAAATATCTATGAATTTTGGGGATTTTTTGCCACTTCTACTGATTTTTTTAAATTTTTTGTAACGTGCGACTGTCAGATCGGACTCTTCTATTCCGAGAACTTTTATGTTGTGTTGTTTGAGAATTTTTTGCCAACTTGCAGCTAATTCTTTTGGGTTTCTCCAAACGCGAGTGATGTTTACGAGTTCAATATCTTTTTTAATAATGCTTTTTGCTCTTTCAATATAGCGAAAGTCTGTGAAAAGATATTTTTTCTTCTTGGTGAGCAACATAAAACCGGAGGAACCATTGAAATTTGAAAGATAGGCAACGTTGGTTTTGTTGGTAATTAATTGGCCCTCGCGGGCACGCGTTGCTACTTGAGCGTCGCCGGTTTTAGTTTTTGAACGAGAGGTTAGCTTTATTGACATATGTATTTTTAGAACTTTGGCTTACCCTTAACGGTGAATTTTAATATGTATTTGACGTATTAATTATTCTTTAAAAAATAAGTGATAATTTCTTCGGCTTTGGTGATTTCTACAGGCATGTTGCGTAGTGTCTTTGTGACTTGATGGCGCTGATAGCCAAGACGGAGGAGAGCGTCGATGGCGTCTGGATGAGGATCTGACGAAGATTTTTCAGCTGTTTTCGTGGAGTTTTCCAGACCTTGAATATCATCAATTTCGATTTTACTTTTCAGTTCCAGGATAATTCTTTTTGCAGTTTTTTCTCCGATTCCGGGAATTTTTTTGATGTGTTGGTAATCTTCATTGATAATGGCGAATTTTACTTTAGAAATATTGCTGTTCATGATTTCCAAGCCTGTTTTTGGACCTATACCGCTTACGCTTAGTAAGGTCTTAAAAAAAGTGAGATCGTTGTAATTTGAAAAACCATAGAGATCGAATGCATCTTCGCGAATGTTGCTATGAATGAAAAGTTCGAGAGCTTGAGCTTCTTGGATTGTGCTCAGAATAGAGCCGGGGATATGTACCAGGTAGCCGACAGATCCGGTGCTATTTGAAGCCGTTTCCAAAATTATTCCTTTGTCGATTTTTTTCAGAACTTTTCCTTTTAAATAAGCGATCATGAGCGGAATTTTTTAAGAAAATCTTTTTTGAATTTTTTGAATGTTCCTTTTTGGATGTGGGTGCGAATTTGTCGCATCAAGTTTAACAAAAAGTGCAAATTGTGAATAGTCATTAAACGCAGTCCCAGAATTTCATTTTCGAAAATTAAATGACGCAAGTAGCTGCGAGAATAATTTTTGCAGGTTTCGCATTGGCAATTTTTTTGTAGGGAATTTTTGTCGAATTTGAATTGTTCATTTTTGATAGCATAGCGACCGGACTCTGTCCAAAAAGCTCCATGGCGAGCCATGCGCGTAGGATGCACGCAATCGAACATATCAATGCCCCTATCTACGCATTCAAGCAGATCTTCAGGCGTGCCAACGCCCATGAGATAACGCGGTTTATTTTCGCTTAAATGAGGAATTGTTACTTCTATCATTTTCAGCATTTTTTCTTTGCTTTCACCGACAGAAAGTCCGCCAATTGCATTGCCTGGAAGATCGAGGGAATCGATAAATTTTGCGGATTCCATGCGCAGATCTTTGTAAAGGCCTCCTTGGACGATGGGGAAGAGAGCTTGAGGAAAGGAATGGGTGTTTTTATGGCGATTTTTTGACTTATTTAAGCCTTTTTTATTTTCTAATTTCTCGTGTTCTTTTTTGCATCTTAAAACCCAATTGTGCGTGCGAATCATGGCTGCTTTAAAATATTCTTTGCTGGAATTTGCCGGCGCGCATTCATCGAAAGCCATGATTATATCTGCACCGAGATCGTGCTCGATTTGCATGGCTTTTTCAGGAGTGAAATAATGCTTTGAACCATCGAGATGTGATTTGAATTCAACGCCATTCTCATCGATTTTTACAGTCGTTTTGAAAGGAAGAGAGTCTTTGCTGTAGCCGTTTTCATTGCCCAAAGAAAAAACTTGAAAACCGCCGGAATCGGTAAGAATTGGCTTATTCCAATTCATCCATTTATGCAGGCCACCCATTTTTTTGATCAATTTTTCGCCGGGACGAAGATAAAGATGGTAAGTATTTGCCAAAATAATTTCGGCATTTAAATTTTCAAGATCGTGTGAAGAAAGTGTTTTGACTGTGGCTTTTGTGCCCACTGGCATGAACACCGGAGTTTGAATAATTCCGTGAGGAGTTTTGAATCTGCCGGTGCGGGCATTGGAATTTTTGGCTTTATGTAAAACTTTGAATTCAAACATGAACATAGTTTAACATAAAAACTTGTTATTAATAAATTTCCTTGAGATAGCATTTTTCACAATAAATTTGTTCCTGTCTGGTTGGTGAATATGGTGTTTTAATTTCTGTGCCGCACTTTGCGCATTGGCGGTCCCAAAGTCGCATAGGGGCGCGAAGATTAAGCCGTTCTTTGATTCTTTGATCGGGACATTTGCGAGGTAGCGGTAGGTTCATTTTTTTGTAAAAATTGAATTCCGGTAAAATTATTTTGTAGGGTTTTCCTGTGATTTCGCATTGGAGAATTTTTTGGCAAATCGAATTGTCGGTGTCTTGGATTTGACTAGGGAGGTTTGTTCTAGTTGCCTCTGTGGCTGATTTTTGCTCTTCCGGCAGCCATTTGTAGCCAAGTCTTTTAGCGGCTTCTTCAGTGAGTGGGTAGTTTTCTTGGGCGATGGTTTCGTTGTAGGGGAAGAGGCTGTATTTGATAGGAAAAAATTCGCCAAATGAAGATGTCGAATGCATTTGTTGAATAATTTGCGACGATAATGTTTTGTATTCCTGCTGCGAATATTGTTTGTTGAAAATGCAATATTCTTTGTTCCTCAAGCCCACACAGCCGAAACAGTTTTTGCAGGCGTGGCAGCTGTCGCAATAAAGTAAATCGCGAGAATCGCGGCAATAAATTGTGAATTTGCAGCTGTAGCCCATGATGCTGGTTGACTCGTAACAAAGCTCGGCTTTATCGAAAAAGCAGCAGCCGTAAATATCTTTGGAATTGAGTCCGGAATGAGAATAATGGCAGTCTTCCGAAGTGTAAACGTCGAAGCATTCTTGGACATTTTTTGAGTTGAAAATATTGTTGCCGCTGACGTTTTCACAGCCGACGAAATTATTGGCTTTTCTGATTGAAAATTGTTTTTTTAATTCGTTAAATTTTTGCAGAGCAAGCTGATAATTTATGTAACTTCCATTCAACCATTTCAAATATTTTTCGTATTCTTCTTTGCTGCTTGGCTTATTGAAAATGTGGTAGGACTTATTGCGGAGATTGATACAAAAAAGTGAATTGGAGAGTCCGTTGCAATTTTGGAGAAAGCCCGAATCGCGGCAGTTTTCGCAGTTGGTGGAGTAGCGGAGATTGTAGGATTTGTGGCAATCGATACATTCATAGCAAAGTTCACAATTGAAGACATTGATGACATCGCAAACATCTTTATTGTTAGCCATAATCCAGCCGTAGTATGAATCTTCGTTGTCATTGGCGCTGGTGATGAGATAGCTGTTTTTATTAGCATCGGCGAAATTGCAATAATCGGAATTTTCGGCTTTGTTATTTACCAATGGCGGGCGTGGGACGTCTAGCTGTAGAATGTAAAATTGATAGAAAAAATCCTGTTGGAAATTATAATCGCGGCCGTATTTTAGCCGGTCCCAAACGTCGCTCCACCATTCATCGTGGGAGTAAACTTGAAAAGGACTGTTTTTGTCAAAAAATGAAATAATCGGCTTACCGCTGAGGGAACTTTTGCGTTTGTGAAGGTTTCTTTCGTTGCGGTAGCTTAATTGGCGTTGGTTGCGGCAGGGACGGCAATTATTTGGGGATGGAACTTGTATTTTTTTGAAAATTTCTAAATCTGCTCCGTGAATTGTGAAGTTGATGTTACAGTTGGAGCAAATTTTTGTAGTGTTAATTTGAGACATAACTTGTGGTAAAAATTAGTACTCAAATTAGCTCATAATAAAAGAAGGTCAAATTTTGTTTTATTTGGCTTTATAAATGGGCTTTTACAGATTGAAAGTGAGTCTATAATTTCCCGAAATTTTGGGAATGAGCGAGGAATTGTTGGCGTTGAAAATCGGCTATTGAACGTGATTTTACCAAAGTAGAGTGAGGATTTTCCGGATCTTCAAAGTTGTTGAAAAGAATGTAGTCGCTGGTATCGGAGAAAACGAGGGAATGATTTTTGAAATTTAGATTTGCAAAGCTTACATAATTTTTATATTTTTCTCGAGCTTCGCGCGTACAAAAAAGTGCTGTCATGGGTCCGGTATTGGTGCAAATGGCTTGGCTGGTGGCTTTTTTGATTCTGTTGTCGCGGAATTTGTGAGCGATGCTGATGTCATTATTCAGAACACCCATGAAATTCTCGAAATCGCCGAAGTCCAAACACATGCTGTAATCTATTTCAGACATGAAAATATAGGCAGCAGCTATCTGTTCGCGAGTGTAAAATTGTTCGAAATTCTCGATATGATCATTTGGGTTTTTCAGATAGGGTGCGGCTTTCTGGATTTTATCAGCCAATTTCCCTAGATTTCTTTGAGAAGTTTTTAACTCACTGACTAAAGCCTTGAGAGAAGATGCATTGATCAAACCGTTTTTCTTGCTGATCATTTTTAAATTTTCCAAACGTTCGAAGGCGCGGTAGGCTGTGGTTTTGCTTAGCTTGCATCGATTTAACAGCTCCCAGATATTGGTGGCCGGTTTTTTGAGTAATTCGGTGTAAAGTAAAACTTCGGCTTCATTTAGTCCGCTTTCCGTCAGAAGTTGTTTTAAGTGTTCGATTGTTTTCATTGGCTCAATACTAACGGAATTTAATGGTGTGCACCAGCGTGGGCGCCGTGGGAACCATTGTGGGAATCGGCGTGAGCGTGACCTGCATCATGGGCGTGATTTGCTGAGCTGCCGCCAAGTGGAGAAGTGAGAGTGTCTGCCAAATTCGTGACCATGCTTACGGCATTTTTAATTTTGCCACTAATCCATTTTATCGGACTGCTTATTAATTTGCCAATTAAAGGAACTCTCTCAACCTGATAACTTATTTGTTTGATTGTGCGATCAACTGCGCGATCTGCAAATTCGTCTACTGTGCGGAATGGAGACATAATTACGTTTTTCGTAAGCATGCCGACATCCTTTAGGATTTGCTTGGCATGCCTTTCTGTCGTGCCGTTATCGAGGTTTGAAGGTTTTAAAATAGTTCCCAAAGTGACACCAATAGCAGATTTAACGAAAGATGTTATTGGTGAGATGCCTTCCATGGCTCTGCGGGCGGAGTTTAGTATAGTACCATCTATAAAATGTCCGGCAGCGTAAGCTGGAGTGCTTAGGAAGGATTTTTCTTCAACCGGTGGTATATCTCCTGCGCGGATGGTATGATTGATTGATTTGCCAATTTCCGCTGTGGTATCAACAACTTTTTCACTGGTACCAAAAATCCAATCGCGAAATCTTATGATAGGGCTTTGGCCGCCGTGAGGAGTGTGGGGGGTGTCGTGGTGTTCTTGGTTATCGTTGGCGGCTGTATGTCCATGTGCCAATGCAGGATGACCATGAGCTGCTTGAGGAGCGTGTGCACCGTGTTCTACGTTGTCATTGGCCGCAGCTGGAGTGTTTGTTGTAGCCGGATGTCCGTGAGCGGCATGTGCGTCACCATGGGCAGCATCAGCATGAGCATCACCATGGGCGGCTTCGGCGTGACCGTGTTCTTCTGCATGTGCATGAGCTTCAGCGGACATGTAAAATATTAAGAATTTAAAGTACTTTATGATAACAAAAAAGCCGCAAAAGTCAAGCGCGTGTAATGTAGGGAAATTACGAAATTGGCTTTACGACTTCTGAATGGTACTTTAGACCTGAATGCAGAGTTCATATAAGCAGCCTTAAAATTCCGATTTCGAAGAGTGAAATGACTTTCGTAAGCCAAAAATTCAAGATAAAAGTGTGCGCGCGCACACTTTCTTATGCGAACTTTTTAAAATAAAACTGGCTGATTATTTTTTTCAAACAAATTAGTTATTTATTTTCGATTTAAGCCCTGATTTGGATTTTTCAATTCACGTCGTAGAACTTAAATTTGAATTTTCTTTTTACAAGCTGTTTTGAACCAATTGTTGAAGAAGTTTATCAGTCAGAACCAAGGCGGCCATGGCTTCTGCTACCGGGATGATTCTTGGCGCGAGACAGCAGTCATGGCGTCCGAGAGTGGAAATTTCGGCGTTTTTACCGGATTTGGTGATGGTTTTTAGTGGTTTGCTGATAGAAGGAACAGGTTTTATGCCCAATCTTATGATAATGTCTTCTCCGGTAGAGATTCCGCCTAGAATGCCTCCGGAATTATTCGAGAGAAAATGTGCTTTGCCGCCTTTTGTCGCCTGCATCTGATCGTTGTTTTGGCTGCCTTTCAGGCTTGCTGAAGCGAATCCTGAGCCAATTTCCACGGCTTTTACTGCTCCAATGGACATCATGGCTTTGGCCAGATCTGCGTCCAATTTATCGAAAACCGGTTCGCCCAGGCCTTTTGGAGGGTTTTTGATAATGATTTCGATAATGGCTCCGACAGAATCTCCTTCAGTAAAGCGAAGTTTTTCAATAAATTCTTGCATTTTTACAGCTGTTTCTTTGTCGGCGCAGCGTAATTCGTTTTTTTCTATAAAATTTCTATCAAATTTGGAAGCTTTAATTTCTCCAACTTGAATTGTGTGCCCAAAAATCTCTGTTTTAACTTTTTTTGCCAAAATTTTCTTGGCAATGGCTCCAGCCATGACACGTGCAAGAGTTTCACGGCCTGAAGATCTGCCTCCGCCGCGATAATCTCTAAAACCATATTTCAGATCATATGAGTAATCTGCGTGAGCCGGGCGATATTTATCCTTAATATTTGAATAATCTTGTGAACGTTTGTCTTCGTTGAATACCATCAGGGAAATTGGTGTGCCGGTGGTTTTCCCTTCAAAAATTCCAGATAAGATTTGGACCTGGTCTTTTTCTCGTCTGGTAGTGGTAATTTTTGAGCCAACTTGAGGTTTGCGACGATCAACTTCTTTCTGAATTTCCGCTTCCGTAAGGCCCAGGCCAGCCGGGCAGCCATCAATTACAACACCAGTGGCGGAACCGTGAGATTCCCCCCAAGTAGTGATTTTGAATAGTGTGCCAAAAGTGTTTCCGGGCATGTGAGGCATAAAAAAATTGGCTAGATTATAGCCAATTTTTCAGTTTGTGACAAATTTTGTCTCTTTTTAGTCTTCTTTGGATTCTTCGTCCTTTTTAACTTTCTTTACTTTTTTTTCGGCTTTTTCTTGAGCTTTTTTCATTCTAGCTACGAACTTATCTACGCGTCCTGAACTATCAAGAAGCTTCTGTTTACCTGTGTAGAACGGATGACAACTTGAACAGATTTCAGTGTGGAAATCTTCCGTCATTGTAGATCCGGCTGCGTAAGTTGCTCCGCAAGCGCAGACGAAGTTAATGGTTTGAAATTTTGGGTGAATATCTGGTTTCATATCTTATGAATTTAACTTATTTTCTGAATTTTCTTGATCTTTGCGATCTTTTGCTGCAGCAATATACTTGAAGTAGATTCCAAGTGCAAGCAAAATTGTAGCTAAACTCAAGCCAATTTCCTTATAGAAGCCAAGATTTAGCACGGAGACTTCGAAGTTTTTACTGACAGATTCGCCGCTATTATCTGTAATTGTGAGCTTGACGTCGTGTTTTCCCAGAGTGTTGAAATTAGTGGTTAAGGCGTTGCCTTCTTGAATTTCTTTGCCATCCACTTCCCATTTATAGCTGACGATTTTGCCGTCGGAATCGGTGGAAGAAGTGGCATCAAATATCTGTGGAGTGAAAATGTCTACGGAACTTTTGTCGTCTTTTAATTCTATTACCGGGGCTTTATTGAAGGGAAATTTATCTTCTTTGTTTGGAATTCCATCGTTGTCGATATCGGTGTCGCTGTTGTCGCCGATGCCATCGCCATCCGTGTCTTTCCATTCTTTTGGATCAAGAGGAAAGGCGTCTTTGCCATCAATAACTCCATCTCCATCAGTATCAGCTTTTAAGGGATTTGTGCCAATTTGCAGTTCTTTGATGTCAGGCAATCCATCATTATCATCATCGGTGTCTGCATTATTACCAATGCCATCATGATCTGTGTCCAAAGTCTCATTTGCATCGTATGGCATTTCGTCGAATTTGTTTGGAACTCCATCATTATCTATGTCCGGATCGGAATTGTCGCCGATGCCATCACCGTCCGTATCTTTCCATTCTTTTGGATTGAGAGGGAAGGCATCTTTGGCGTTTTCCACGCCGTCGCCGTCCATATCGGGATCTTTGTCGTTCGGAATACCGTCGTGATCGGTGTCTTGAGCTACGTATATTTCTGTGGAAATCGAATTGTTACTGGGATCATCAATGCCTGTTTGCCAAGGAAATATTTTTACGGTGACAGTTTGTTTCCCATAATTTGGGAACCAGTCGATGAAAACACCATCAGTTTTTTTCGCGAATAATGAAATGACCTGATCTCCGCCGATTTGGCCATTGTTGTCATAGAATCTGACAACTCCAAGCAGATCTTGAGTGCTGTTGTTTATGACTGTGGCGTAAATACGGATGTCTTTGCCTTCGGTAAAATTGTCCGTCGAAAAAGTAACATCTTGTTTATCAATAGCAATATCGCCGCTGTAGGCCAGGGCGATATTGGAAATTGCGATAAAACTAATGAAACCTGCAATGATGGCAAAAAATTTCTTCATAGAATGGGGGAGAAGAGAAACTATTTTTTCTTGCTAACCGGGGCCTCAGCGATTGTTTCTTGTATTTCTTCGATGTTTTCTTGATCAGATTCTTCTTCCATGTTTGTACCGGCTAAGGCGGCAGCGGCTTGCAATTCTTTATTGTCGATTAAAGAAATTGAAGCGACTTTATCGTTTGGACGCATTCTCATGAGGTAAACTCCTTGAGTGGTGCGACCTTGAGATGGAATTTGTTTTGAATGTAAACGAATTACCTGACCCGCTTTTGAAATAATTACGAGATCGGCATCGCTATTTTGATCCAAAATTTTTGCTCCCACTATTTTACCTGTTTTAGCTGTAATATTTGCTGTCTTCACTCCTGAGCCTCCACGAGCCTGGAAGCGATATTCTTGTACGGTAGTCATTTTGCCGAGACCATTTTCCATAATTACCAATAATTCGGCGATATTCGGATCTTTTACCACATCCATTTCTACTACTTCATCATTGCCTTTCAATTTCATTCCGCGGACACCGATGGATGGACGACCCATTGGGCGAGCGTCATCTTCGTTGAAACGGATACCTTTTCCTTCATGACTTACTAAAATTACTTCATTACTTGGAGAAGTTTCTTTTACCCATTCGAGAGAGTCTCCCGGACGTAGTTTTATGGCGATAAGACCGCTCTTTCTTACGTTCTTGAAGTCCTCGACCGGAGTTTTCTTGATGGTGCCTTTTCGGGTCGCCATGAAGAGATATTTTCCTTCAAATTTTTCACCGGTATTTAGGATGGCTGTAACCATTTCTCCATCTTGCAGTTGAAGAAGGTTTACGATGGCTTGACCTTTTGCTTGGCGAGAAGTTTTTGGAATTTCATAAGTTGGCAAGCGGAATACTCGTCCATGGTTTGTGAAGTAGAGAAGTTCGTCGTGATTGAAAGCGAATTTGATTAATTTAATTTCGTCTTCTTCTTTTGTCGTGCCGCCGACTATGCCTTTACCACCGCGGTGTTGAGCGCGGAAAGTGTTGGCAGGAACACGTTTGATGTAGTTTTCACGGCTGAGCATGATGATAACCGCCTCGTTTGGAATAGTGTCTTTTTGAGAAATTGAATCGACAGCGTGAGGAATGATTTGAGTGCGGCGTTCGTCGGTGTATTTTTCTTTAACTTCAGCAAGCTCGTTTTGCATAATTTTGAGAACTTTTTTCACGTCTTTCAAAATGCCTTCGAGCTCTTTAATCTCGGCTAATTTTTCCGCTAATTCATCTTCGATCTTTTGTCTTTCCAAGCCGGCAAGAGTTTGGAGTCTCATGTCGAGAATGGCTTTACCCTGAAGTTCAGTAAGTTTGAATTTTTTTATCAATTGTAATAAAGCTTCTTCTTTGGTCTCGGAAGCACGAATTGTTTTTATTACGGCGTCGATATTGTCGATGGCTATTTTCAACCCTTCCAAAATATGGGCGCGAGCTTGTGCTTGTTTCAAATCAAATTGAGTACGGCGAGTGATTACTTCCTTACGATGTAAAATAAAGTGTTCAAGAACTTGTTTAAGGTCGAGAAGATGTGGTTGGATTTCATCTACGAGCGCAATCATGTTCATATTGAACGCTGATTGGAGCTGAGTCATCTTGAAAAGTTGGTTCAAAATTTTCTTTGGATAGCTGTCTTTTTTTAATTCGATAACTATACGAATACCATCTTTATTTGATTCATCACGGATATCGGTGATGCCCACAATTTTCTTTTCTTGAACCAGTTCGGCTATTTTAGTAATTAGATTTGATTTATTTACCTGATATGGAATTTCGGTGACAAGAATTTCGAACTTTCCGTTTTTCTTCTCAACTATTTCAGTTTTTGAGCGTAAAACCATTCCTCCGCGACCTGTAGCGTAAGCAGTTTTGATGTCGTTGATATCGTAAAGTAGACCGCCGGTAGGGAAGTCCGGACCTTTGATGAACTGCATTAAATCGTCAATTGTGGCTTCAGGATTATTCGAAAGATGAATAACTCCATCAATTACCTCGCCCAAATTATGTGGAGGAATTGATGTGGCCATACCTACGGCGATACCCGTGGATCCGTTGAGCAAAAGTTGTGGCAATTTTGTTGGGAGAACTACCGGTTCTTTATAACGTCCATCGTAATTGTCTCTCCAGTTTACGGTTTCTTTGTCGATATCGTTCATCATTTCATCTGTAATCTTTTCCATTTTTGCTTCGGTATAACGCATAGCGGCAGGAGAGTCTCCATCGATGGAACCGAAGTTACCTTGACCTCTTACGAGTTCGTATCTCATCGCAAAATCCTGTGCCATTCTCACCATGGAATCATAAACGGCTGCATCACCATGTGGATGATACTTGGCGAGAACCTCACCGACAACGGCTGCGGATTTACGGAAGGAGCCGCTGGATTTGAGGCCGATTTCGTTCATGGCGTGCAGAATACGGCGGTGAACCGGTTTCAGTCCATCGCGTACATCCGGAAGAGCACGGGAAACGATTACGCTCATTGCGTATTCAAGATAGGAAGTTTCCATTTCTTCAGTGATATGACGATCGGAAACAGAGTCTTTTTTTTCAAAAAGTTGTAGGTTTTCTGGTGATCCTGATTCGTTAGAATCCGCTTTTTCTTCGGTGTTCTCGGTATTCTTTTGCGCTTTCTTTTTATTCTCTTCGTTATTGTCTGATGTTTTTTTATCTTTCTTGGCCATATCTTTTGGTTACTTGTAGAAGTTTTACGGGGGGATTTTAGCATAAACTTATCAATTTTGGAAAATTTAAAATTGACGGGTGATTAAGAGTGTGTCTTAAAAGTTTTTTTGGCTTGTTTGACCTGAAAATTCCCAGATTCAAGGTTAAAACCGACCACTTTGGATGAGTGAAGCATATATTTGATTAGGTGTTTTGTAATTAAGTGATTTTCTTGGCCTGTTGTTGAGCTTTTCTTGAATTTCATAAATTTGA
>Ga0172368_10002441_pt1 | contig 23662 bp, 13 predicted proteins | sample Lak11m_FD_114540 | JGI IMG/M metagenome (GOLD analysis project Ga0172368, IMG submission 114540) | Freshwater microbial communities from Kabuno Bay, South-Kivu, Congo - kab_022012_11m | ecosystem: Environmental > Aquatic > Freshwater > Lake | place: Democratic Republic of the Congo: South-Kivu...
CGATCTGCTGCGCCAGCAGGTGAATTGCCGGTAGTATGTGAAGCCCCCCGGGGACTGTCCCCGCCTCTAACGCCCGTTCGTTAAAGACCAGCGCCACCGCAGGGACTGTCCCCTCTGGCGTCTCTACCAGCCTTCCGGGGACTGTCCCCGCATCTAATGCCCGTTTGTTATAGGCCAGTGCCACCGCAGGGACTGTCCCCTCTGGCCAGCCTTCCGGGGACTGTCCCCGCCCCTAACGCCCGTTCGTTAAAGACCAGCGCCGCCGCAGGGACTGTCCCCTCTGGCGTCCAAAACTTACTCCGCCACCGGCAGGCTGAACGAAAATGTGCTCCCCTTGCCCTCTTCGCTCTCGACCCGGAGCTGCCCGCCGTGGGCTTCGACCAGCAGGCGGGTGATATAGAGGCCCAGGCCGATGCCTTCGGCTTTTCGCTCGGTGCTCCTGGCCCGATAGAAGCGGTCGAAGATGCGCGGCAGGTCGTCGGGGTGGATGCCCTGACCCTGGTCGACGATGCTGATGATGACCCCATCATCGAGCACGCGGGCGGCGAGGCGGATGGGCGTATCCGGCTTCGCGTATTTCTGCGCATTGGTCAGCAGGTTGATGAGAATGCGCTCCAGGCGCGCTTCGTCGGCGGTGACGGGCGGCAGCGCCTCCGCCAGTTCAAGCACGATGCGGTCGAGCTGCAGCACGCCGGCATTACGCGTGAGAAACGCGGGCAGAAACGCGAGCAACGGCACCGGTCGCGGGCGCAGCGAGAGTTGCCCGCCTTCCAGCCGGGCGGCCTCGACCAGGTCGTCGATCATGGCATCCAGGCGCTTCACGCTCCGCATGATCGCCTCGGCGCTCATGCGCGCCGGATTGTCTCCCGACACGGCTAGTTTCGCGTGCAGCAGCTCGGTATGCCCGCTCATAATGGTGAGCGGCGCGCGGAGATCGTGGGAGACCATGTGCATGAAGGTTTTCATACGGTCGAGCAGGCGCTCGCGCTCCTCTTCGACTTGCTTGCGGGCGGTGATATTCGCGCAGTAGAGATTGACGTACCCGGCGGGCAGGACGGGGACCGCGGTAATGGCATACACCTCCTGCTCCACGACAACATCCAGCATCAACGCCGGCGCCGGCGCCCGCAGCAAGGCCCGGATGCGCGCCTGCCACTCCGGCGGCGCCTGCTCGCTCACCCGGCAGCCCCAGAAGTTGAGCAGCGACCGGCTGGCGGCATTCGCATACAGGATGGTTCCCTGTGCATCGAGGCGGAGAATCGGAGAAGGATTTTCGTCGGGGAATTTGGCAAGCTGTTCGCGCTCAACCTCAGCGCGGCGTTTTTCGGCGACATCGTGGAATACGAGCACCACACCAGTCAGGTTGCCGGCGCTGTCTTTGATCGGCGCCGCGCTGTCTTCGATGGGAATCTCGCGCTCGTCGCGGGAAATCAAGGCGGTGTGATTGGCCAGGTTGACGACCACCCCCTCGCGCAGCACGCGTCCCACGATGTCTTCCGCCTCCGCGCCGTTCAGCTCGTTCACAATGTGAAAAATCTGCTGTATCGGTTGCCGGAGCGCTTCCTCCTGGGGATACCCGGTCAGTTCCGCGGCGACAGGATTGAGGAAGGTGATTTGGCCGTCGGTATCGCAGGCCATCACGGCATCGCCGATACTCGTCAGCGTGACGCGCAGCCACTCGCGCTGCCGGGAGAGCGCTTCTTCCGCCCGCTTGCGCTCTTCGACCTCCCGGCTGAGGGCATCGCGCGAGACCGTGGTGACCTGTAACTGTGCCGTCATCGCGCTGAAGGCTTGCGACAGATCGCCGATTTCGTCATCTCGCTGTTTTTCGATGACGAAATCGAGATTGCCGGTGCCGATGACGGCGATGCCGGCCTGGAGTTTCGCGATCGATGCCAGCGTGCGGCGTTGAATCAGGAAATAGTTGAGAAGGAAATAGGCGCCGAATATGCCGATCATCACATAAATGATCATGATCTTCATCCTCTTCGTCCATTCCGCCTGCTCATGTAATTGCCGTGACAGGCGCGAGGCATCAGCGGTCAGCGACTGGCTTTGCACCGCCATCCGGCTCCAGGAGACCTGAAGAAACGCGGGATCCATACCCGCGCGCAGCGGTCGAGACAGGCGACTATCAGCAGCGGTGACATTGTCGAAAACCTCTTTCAGCCGTTGCTGACTGACCCGAATGTTGTGGACGAGCGCCTGTTGCTCCAACCTGTCAACGCGCAGGCCGGCGACTTGCGCGGAAAATTCGGCATACCGGGTGTGCCATCGCGCCAGTTGCTGGGGTTCGCGATAGATCAGGTAATCATTGGCCAGGTAGCTGAGCTCGCCGGCCCCCTGTGCGATATTCCCGGCGATTTTCTCCTGCCGGTCGGCTTGCTCTACCAGGATATTCGTGATGATCGCCGATACCGCGATGATGGCCAGAATGATGCCGAACAGGATCATGGTAACGATGAATTGCGTTCTGATTCGCATAACTCCCCTTATGCTAGTATTCTGGCAATTTAATTTTGCCAGAATAGTTGCTTACACAACACGGTGTGGGAATTCCGGCAAGATTAAGTTGCCACGGTACTAGCGGATGATATTCACCGCTTCGGGCTTGATCGCTTTCAGCGTATCCTCGGCAATATAGTCCAGGAAGTTTGGCATCTGCTTTTCGCCGGTCGGGTTGTTCTTGATCATCCACCGCGCTTCATCTTCCATGACCAGGATTTGCGACTGGTCCAGTGAGAGCGAGAACTGGTTTTGCGACCAGACGGTTTCCATGTAGGCGGCATCCAGGTGCAGCCGCTTCCTGACGATGGCTTTGGCCTCGGCAGGACGGCGGACGGCATATTCCTCCGCCGCTGCCAGTGACGTGAGGAACCTGGAGACGATTTCGGGATGCGTCGTGATCCATGCGCTGCCGGCAATCACCTGCGTATACAACGGTTGGCTGCTCTGTGCCGACCAGACCACGGCGTTGGCGCCCAGGCGCTGTTCGGCGTCATTTGCGTAGGGTTGGGCGGTCGCAATGGCATCGATGTCGCCGTTTACCACCGCATCGACCCAGGCCGCCGGCGTTTTGACGTTAACCAGGATGATATCCTGCATGGTCATGCCGTGCAGAGTGAGAAATCGGCCGAGAAAAAATTCCGCGATCGTGCCCAAGGTCGTCCCAACCCGTTTCCCCTTCAAATCGGCCACCGTCTTGATGCCCCGGTCCTTCCGCCCGATCAGATAGATGTAATCACTTTTCGCAATGCTGCCGATGGTGCGTATTTGCGCGTGCTGGAACGCCCTGCCGACCAGCGGGAATTCGGCGGTTCCCACGACAAGATCCGCTTCACCGTTCAGCATGCCATCCAGCGCGCCGGCGCCGGTATCATACTTGCGTGGAGTGACATTGAGGCCGTTCCGGCGGAAAAAGTGCCGGTCTTCGGCAATCCAGACCAGTGCGGTGGATTCGAACGGCGAATACGCCATGGTGAGTGAATCCATGGTTCCGGCATCATCCTGCCGGGCATGTAGCAACCACGCCAGGCCAATGACTGCCGCCAGGACCGCGACAAGCACCGCGGCCGCGACACCGATTTTTCTCATCTGGTATTCCTCGCCGGGTAGCGTTTACCGTAGTCTATGCGAAACTTGATATTCTCTATTGTTTACGACAATAAAACGGCGATCTCCTGCCTACGTTTCCAAGGAGAGAGCGCCTGATGATCGTGAAGCTTTGTCTGTCGTGAAAGAAATTACATTGGTGCAGCGGAAAGGCGAGGCGCTATCTCTCCCTGCCTGCCACCGGCAGCGTGAACGAGAAGGTGCTCCCCTTCCCGAGTTCGCTTTCGACACGGAGCTGCCCGCCGTGGGCTTCGACCAGCAGGCGGGTGATATAGAGGCCCAGGCCGATGCCTTCAGCTTTGCGCTCGGTGCTCCTGGCCCGATAGAAGCGATCGAAGATGCACGGCAGGTCGTCGGGGTGGATGCCCTGGCCCTGATCGACGATGCTGATGATGACCCCATCATCGAGCGCGCGGGTGGCGACGCGGATGGGGGTATCCGGCTTCGCGTATTTCTGTGCATTGGTGAGCAGGTTGATGAGGATGCGCTCCAGGCGCGCTTCATCGGCGGTGACGGGCGGCAGCGCCTCCGCCAGTTCAAACACAATGCGGTCGGGTTGCAGCACGCCGGCATTACGCGTGAGAAACGCCGGCAGAAACGCGGGCAACGGCACCGGTCGCGGGCGCAGCGAGAGTTGCCCGCCTTCCAGCCGGGCAACCTCGACCAGATCATCGATCATGGCATCCATGCGCTTTATGCTCCGCATAATCGCCTCAATACTCGTGCGCGCCAGTTCGTCTCCCGACACGGCGAATTGCTCGTGCAGCAGCTCGGTATGCCCGTTCATGATGGTGAGCGGCGCGCGGAGATCGTGGGAGACCATGTGAATGAAGGTTTTCATCCGCTCCTGGATTTCATGCAGATGGGTGATATCCGTGAAGGTGGTGACGGCGCCCAGTTGTGTTCCGTCCGTCGTGCGTATGGGCGCGGCACTGACCGAGAGCCAGAGCGCGCGAGCCAAACTATGAATCACCTGCGTGACGGTCTGCGCCATCTCTCCCTGCAGCGCGCGGTCGGTCGGCGATGCGCCGGGGGCAAATGGCGTGCCATCCGCTTTCGTGATGTGCAACTCGCGCTGCCATTCCGCGATGGTCGTCCCTGTTTCGTCCAGGCAACACCCCAGCATCCGCTCGGCCGCCGCATTCACGCGGACGACCCGACCCTCCGCGTCGCTGATGGAGAGTCCATCGGCGATGGAATCGAGGATGGCATCCATCTCCGCGGCCCGGCGCTGTACTGCCTCTTCCGCGCGCCGCCTTTCGGTGACATCGTGGAACACGAGCACCACCCCGATCACCTGGCCGGCATTGTCCGTAATCGGCGCGGCGCTGTCCTCGATGGGAATTTCGCGCCCATCGCGGGTAATCAATGCCGTGTGGTTGGCCAGGTTCGCGACCGTCCCCTCGCGCAGCACACGCCCCACGATGTCCTCGGCCGCGGCGCGGGTGATTTCATTGATGATGCGAAATACCTGCTGGACCGGCTGCCCCAGCGCCTCTTCCGATTCCCAGCCGGTCAACGCCACGGCGACGGGATTGAGGAAGGTAATCCCCCCGTTCTTATCGGTGGCGATCACCGCGTCACCGATACTTCTCAGCGTGGTTGCCAGCCATTGCTGGCTTTCACGTAATTTCCGCTCCATTCGATGCTTGTAGAGCGCGATATCGATCGTGATACGCAATTCCCGCTCGTGGAACGGTTTCACGATATAGCCATACGGCTCGGTGATCTTGGCCCGCTGCAAGGTATCGTCGTCCGCATACGCGGTCAGATAGATGACGGGGATATCGAAACGGGCATGGATCTGCTCCGCCGCCGTCACGCCGTCGATCTCCCCATGGAGCATGATATCCATCAACACCAGGTCGGGGCATGTGGCGACGGCTTTCCGGACCGCTTCCTCTCCCGTCACGGCAATATCCGTGACCGTATAGCCGAGACAACTCAGCCGCTGTTGGATGTCAAGCGCCTCAATGCCTTCATCTTCAACGATCAATATCCGTGCATCAGTCATGCGAGTCAGACTCCTTTTTACTTCGTAACGCCTTGAACGCAATGGCGAATTCGGTACCGCCAACCGTGCTGATTTGCACGCTGCCCCGCAGTTGGTTGACCAGCACATTGACCAAACGCAATCCCAGGGATTCACACTGCCGCAAATCGAGGTTATCCGGCAAACCTACTCCATTATCGCCAACCGTCAAAATGAAGCCGCCGTCGGTGTCGTGGCGCAGGCCAATCCGTATCGTCCCCTGCCCGCCTGCCTGTCGCATGGCGGCGGGGAAAGCATGTTTCAGTGCATTGGAGACGAGCTCATTAATAATCAGCGCACACGGGATGACCATATCGACATCGAGCGAAACGTGTTCAACTTCTATGCTGGAGGTGATAGCCCGCTCACTGACGCCATATGACAGAAACAGGTTGGTCGTCAGGCTTTGAATATACTCCGGCAGGTCGATCCTGACCAGTGACTCGGACCGATATAACTTCTCGTGGATCAAGGCCATGGAATAAACGCGGTTCTTGCTCTCCTGGAAGAGTTCGATGGCCTGACTGTCCTTCACATACGGCAACTGAAGGTTCAGCATGCTGTAGATGATCTGCAGGTTGTTTTTCACGCGGTGGTGAATTTCCTTGAGCAGCACCTCTTTTTCGCGCAGCGACCGCTTGACCTGCTCTTCCGCATTTTTCATCTCCTCGACTAACCGGGCATTCTCGAGCGAGATAGCCGCCTGTGATGTCAGCAATTCCGTTACCAGCGTCTTTTCCGACGTAAAGACCGCGTCAGAGAGACGGTTCTCCAGGTAGAGCACCCCGATCATCGTCGATTGTTTCAGCACCGGCAGGCACAGCACCGAGCGAGGGCGCAGGGTCTGGACTTCCGGCAGGTCCTTGAAGGGGCCTTCTTCAGTTGCATTATGCAGCATAACCCGCTCACCCGTGCGGTGGACGTAGCGGACAATTGCTTTACAGATATCGCCGGCATCGTCTAATTGTTTTTGATATGTCCTGACGACTTCGTGATCGCTGAGACGACTCTCCGCGCGGATCGACAACTCGCCATCCTTATCGATCAGCAGATAGCCGTATTGTGCCCCGGAGCTCTCGATCACCACGGTCATGATCTGTTCGAGCAACGCCTCCTGCTCGATTTTCGCGGAGATCGCCCGGGAGGATTTCATCAGGTAATTGACATCAAGGTTCGGGAACGTCGTCGCGGCAATTGTCGCAGCCGGGGCCACGGGCGGAGAAGACTGCACGAAATACTCCGAGTAGTGTTCCAGCAGACGCATCTCCTTGCGTCCCGCTCCGCACTCCCGATACAATCGCGCCGCCTCGGTCAGATAGCGATGCGCGGACTGTTGGTTGGCTTGCCGAAGCATCTCCCCAAGACATTCGTTCAGATGTCCGGCCAACAATGTATACTCGTGCGCATACGCGGTCTCGATTGCGTCGAGATAGCGACTCCTGGCCGTTGCAAACGAGCCGGTGACCCGTTCGAGTTCGGCATGCAGCAAGGCGAGGTAGGGTTGTAATAACGGTCCCAACCTGGCCCATGTTTCGATCTTATCGAGCAGCGGTCGGATTTCCGCCATCAGGGCCTCATATCCGTCCTGATCCGTGTTGCCTGCAGAAGATGAGGCGGAATGCTCATACCGCTTGAGCGCGTTCAACACCCTGAAGACATACCACTGTCTTTTCAAGACATTATCGGTCAGACCCGACAGGTACTTTTGGACTCCGGCCAGGTAGTGCTCGGCTTCGTGATATTCGCCCAGATAGTAATGCGCCAATGCCCTGTGCACATAATAGCTTCCCGCGGATGCGACATGGTTGTCCTGCTCCCACTGCCGCAGCTTCTCCTCCATCGGCACCGGGGTCGAGCCGATTTTCATTGGCTCGACCCAGCCGGCCAGCATTGCCTCCGCCAGGCCAACCGAGAAGGACAGGTGGTAGCGCTGACTGAAGTGCAGACATTCCCGGGCTGTTTCTTCGATGGCCGGAAGGTCGGCGCCCTGTACTTGCAAATTCCACATGAGTGGTCCGTAGGACAGCCCGGCGTTATACAGGTCGCCGCAGTTCTTTCCGCACTGAATGGACTTCAGGGAGTATTCCACAATCGCCCCGGGGTGGCTGCGCGAGTGCATGTTGCACCAGACGATCCCATTCATGCCGCGCGTGGCGCCGAAGGTGTTCGGGTATTTTGCCGACAGGTCGCGGGCCAGGTCTTCGTATTTGAAGGCGGACGGAAACTCCTCCTGCTCGCCAAGCTGCAATCCCATGATGCTGAACGAGTAGATGACCGATTCGTCCATGCCTCCCGCCAGGCAATGCCGCGTGGATTGGGCCGCCGAAAGGTAGAGTTGCGGCACGAGACCGGACATATACAGGTCGGGGATCAATTCACTGTAAAAGGCCAGCTCGATTTTACTCTGCCGGTCGTCCGTGAACGGCATCTGCAGGATGGTGTCCCACACGTCACCGTCGTTGGCGGCAATCTCGGCCATCAACTCCCCTCGCCGTGTGTCCGCTTCCTCCGGATCGATCGGAATGGCTTTCCCGAAATACGCCAGGCCGCGATTGGCCGTTTCGATCGCCTTGATGAAGTTGCCGATCGACGACAGCGAGGTGGTCTGTTCCGCCAGACACTCCGCTTTGTCCAGGTCAGTCTGCGCAGAGTCAAGCAGTTGGGACAGCAGCCGCTCGGAACTCTCGTAATGCCCGCACATCAACTCCGTCTTTGCTGCCTTCTGGAAGATACGGTACGTGCGCTCGTAATGCGCGTCGTTCCAGCAATCTTCCGGCAGCAGTGTCCGACTGATGGTGAAATATTCGTTCGCCGCTTCCGTCGCCAGGGCATTGAGCGCTTTGTTGCCGGCGTGATAATTCAGGTCCGACAGGTCATACGCCGCCTGCACGGCAAGCGGCTCCATGCGTCCAAGGTTGAGATGGGCCACAATGGTGAAGAGGCTGTCCAACTTCTCGATCTCTTCTCGCCCCATCGATATCGTCGACAGCAAATAGTTCCCAACTTGCCGGTGGATCTCACGTCGCCTTTCCGCGGGGATGGCCGACAACACCGCCTCCTGCACCTTATCATGAATGAATTGCAGTTGCCCCTTGCGTTCGATGAGCAACCCCTGTCCGAGCGCCGGTATCAGGGTCTCAAAGATCTCGACCAGCGTCTGCCTCCTGATGCCCGCCAACTCAGCGGGGGAGAATGTGTTGCCCATGCAGGCGCAATATTCGAGCAGGGTGCGCAGGATCAGGGGAAATTTTTGAATTTTGGCGCTGAAGAGCGCGACGACGGTGGTCGGCATGCGGGAATGCCGGATCTTTTCCAGTTCCCACTTCCATTGCCGCTCGCTATCGAGGAAGAGCAGGTCTTCATTGTGCAGATAGGACAAACTTTCACTGACAAAGAGGGGATTCCCTTCGGTCAGGTTGCTGATGAAATCAGCCAATGACCGGGTTTGCCGCAACGGCGCATCGAGAATATAGGCGACCATTTCATGGCAATGCTCCGGCTTCAGTGGCCCCAGCCGGATTTCGTTCATAGGCTGGCCGTTATCCGTGACTTGCCGAATGAGTTTGATCAGGGGATGGCTCGTATCCACCTCATTATGCCGATAGGCGCCCAGTAAGAAAAGGTAGGGGTGATCCCGATAATTCGAAAACAGGTTAGCAAGAAAATCGAAGGAGGCGACATCGCACCATTGCAAGTCGTCGATGAAGAGCGTCAGCGGATTGTCCTCGTTCGCCAGGCAGCCCAGGAATCGGTCAAAGACATCATGGAACCGATTGAGTGATTCCACCGGCGGCAACGGTGTCACTTCAGGTTGGACGCCAATCAGGATTTCCAATTCGGGGATCACATCCGTCAGCACCTTGCCATTTGGAGTAATGGCCTGCAGAATCTTGCTTTTCCAACGCGCGACGCGTTCATCACTCTCCGTCAGGAAGGTTCGCATCAGGTTGCTCAGCGCCTGGATCAGGGAGCTGTAGGGAATATTCTTCTGGTAAACGTCGAATTTGCCCGAGGTGAAATAGCCTTTATGCTCGACAATGGGTTTTTGCAGCTCCTGGATCAGACGGGTCTTGCCAATGCCGGACAAACCGGAAATCAACAGCGAGCGGAACACGCCGTCGACGACGCGCTCATACTCGTCAAGGATCGTCTCGGCTTCACGGTCTCGACCGACCATTTTGGAAATGAAGGTGACACGATGCGAATTCACGCTCTTCTCCAGCGGGAACTCGCGTATCGTGCCGAGGGCGGCGTATTCATCGGCGCAATGGGTCAGGTCATCCAGGAGTCCTTTGCTGGTCTGATAGCGTTTCTCCGGCTCCTTCAGCATCAGCCTGGCGACGATATGGCTCAACGCCACCGGTATAGCCGGATTCACCTCGTGGACTCCGGGGGCTTCTCGGGCAAGATGGCGATGGATGAGTTCCAGGGGATCATCCGACCAGAACGGAATCTGTCCCGTGTGCATCTCGTGAAAGACGATGCCCAGCGAATAGAGGTCGGAGGAAAAGACGACGCGATGATTGATGCGCCCGGTCTGTTCCGGCGAAGTGTAGGCCAGTGTATACCGGATGAAGGATGGATCGTAAATGAAGTGGCTGACATCAGTGATGTCGATCGCGCTGATAAAGTCGATCAGTCGCACCTCGAGCGTATCGGGATTGACGAGGATATTGTGGGGTTTGATGCCGCCGTGAATGATGCCCGCGTCATGGACCGTCTCCAGGGCGCGCGCGAGCCGGCAGGCGATGGTGAAAAAATCCGGCAGCGATCCGCGGGCATGAGTGTCCATGTATGTGTCGAGCGTGATGCCGTCATAGTAATCCTGCGTTAAAAAACAGACGTCATCACTGTCGCTGAAGGCAATCGGGGTTATGATCCGGGGGTCGTTGAGCACCTTGAGATGCTCGATTTTTTGCCGGATGTGCGCCTGGTGCTGTGGAGAGAGACTCACCTTGAGAATCTTGAGCGAAAGCAGACGCTGTGAATTCCCGCGATGATACGCTTTGAATATGGCAGTCCGCGGCGTTTCAGCAATTTTCTCGACGATCTGATAATTAGCGAGCAGCATCCGTCCATACCTTCTAACCGAGATCGCGGCTTGCTTTCACGACGAACCGGAGAGGTATTACCGCCTCCCCTTGTTAATACCTGCAATAGCTATGATCGATGGATGTCGCCGCGTTTGGGATCAAGCACAATGTCCGGTTTCCGAGTGTAAAATCACGTGGCTGCGTCAGCTCCCGCCACCGGCAGCGTAAACGAAGATGAGACCTGTTATAGTGACCACCATTCGTATCATCTGTGATTTCCCTTCGTCTTGTCTGTCGTGAAAGGGGTTACATTTGCTGTAGCGGTATTACCCGTCCTCGCCAGCCGCCAACAACGTGAACGAGAAGGTGCTCCCTTTTCCCACTTCGCTTTCCACCCAAATCCGCCCGCCGTGAGCTTCCACCAGGCGTTTGGCGATATACAAACCCAGGCCGGTGCCTTCGGCGCGGCGGATGTGCGCGATGCGGTAGTAGCGGTCGAAGAGATGCGGCAGGTTGTCGGGGTCGATGCCGATTCCCTGATCGGCTACCGAGATGACCACTTCGCCGACCGCCTTCGCATCATGCGCTTCGGCGGACATGTCCTGCCGGCGGGCGGTGATGCGGATGGGGGTGTCGGGGGCGGAAAACTTCTGCGCATTCTGCAGCAGGTTGAGCAGGATGGTTTCCAAGCGTTCCGAATCCGCCTGCACCGGCGGCAGGCCGGCGGGCACTTCGAGGTGGATCCGTTCGAGTTGCAGCACATCATCCGAGCGCCGCAGCAGTTGAGGCAGATAGGCGGACAGCTCGAGCGGCACCGGATGCAGCGCGATCGTGCCTTCCTCCAGGCGGGTGACCAGGGAGAAGTCATCGATCATGGAGTTCATCCGCTGCAATCCGCTTTGCAAGGCTTCCAGGAGTTTGCGGTGGGCCTGGGTTATTTCGGTCGGCTCCAGCAGCTCCAGCAGCAGCTCCAGGTTCCCCTTGATGAGGGTGGCGGGGACGCGCAGGTTATGCGCCAGGATGTAGAGGTAGCGGCGTTCGCGTTCCTGCAGCTCATGCAGCGGCGTGATATCGGCTAAAGTCACGACGGCGCCGGTGCGCATGCCGTCCGGCATGCGGATCGGCGCCGCGCTCAATGACAGCCAGAGCGTGCGCCCCTGCCGATGGAGCACGACCATTTCGCTCCGAATCGTTTCCCCCTGTATCGCCAGGTAGGCGGGCGAGGCGTCGTAGGGAATCGGGGTGCCATCCGGTCGCGTCATATGGACGGCCTCCACGCGTTCCTTGAGGGACATCGCGCGCTCTTCGGGCGAATATCCGAGCAGGCGCTCCGCCGCATCATTCATATACAGCAGCTTGCCCTCCTGGTCGTAAATCGACAGCCCATCGGCCACGGATTCAAAGGTGGCCGTCAATTCCGCCGCCCGGCGCCGCACTTCGTCCAGCAGGTGTTCCCGTTCTTCTTCCGCGCGTCGCCGCTCCCGCCGATTTTCCGCCTCCCGCAGCTCGCGCCGCACCGCCGGGGTCAGGCGCAGCAGATGGTCCTTCAGCACGAAATCGCCGGCGCCGGCGCGCATCACCTCCACGGCGATCTCCTCGCCGACCGCGCCGGACACCAGGATGAAGGGCATGTCGGCATCGACCTCGCGGACGATGCGCAACGCCGCCAGCCCATCGAACCGCGGCAGCCGAAAATCCGAGATGACGGCATCCCACGGCCCGGTCAAGGCCTCGCGCAGCGCCGATTCGGTTTCCACTCGGAGCACCTGCGGCTCGAAGTCGCCCTTCATCAACGCCGCCTGCAGCAACAAGGCGTCATCGGCGCTGTCTTCGACCAGCAATACGCGCAACGGCTCGGTCATCGTGTCTGATCTCCCGTATTGGTTTCCAGTCGATCGCCCACCGGCGAAGTAGTGATTTGTTATTAGCTGTGCTGGTCTGTTACGTTGTATTCAGTCCTTCAATAATAGCGTCCATTTCGGTGGTTGAGTAGGCTGGTGAGCCTATTGCATCTTTCCGCAGTTCCCGCGCCGTATCGAAACCACCGCGGGTATAGGAAAACTCACTTATATCCGCGGTGGTTTCGATACGGCGCGGAAGCAGTGGAATGAGGCGAAAAGCTCACTTGCCTACTCAACCACCGGACTGGCGCATACCTACCAATCCAAGGTACATCGTGACGTACCGCTACAACTAGCCACCAGTCACTTTGCCTCTATTTATTGGTCCCGGCTTCGCCGGGCTGGGAGTAAGATCCCCGTCAATGGTTACATGACCAGTTATGCAATAACCTCACTTATCACTTATCACTTATCACCACTCACCCCTCCTATACCGGCGGCGGTTCGTTGATCACCATCCAGTAGACGCCCAGGTCTTTGATCGAGCGGGTAAACTGCTCAAAGTCCACCGGCTTGCGGATGTAGCTGTTCGCGCCCAGGTCATACCCGCGGATCAGGTCCTGTTCTTCCCGCGAAGAGGTGAGAATCACCACGGGGAGCCGTTTCGTGCGGGGATCGCTGCGAATGCGCTCCAGCACTTCCAGCCCGCCGAGTTTCGGCAGTTTCAGGTCGAGCAGCACCACGGTGGGCGTCAGGCACGGATCGCGTTGCCTATACGAGCCTTCGCAAAAGATCCACTCCAGCGCCTCCTGCCCATCGTGCACCACCACCAGATCATTGACGACCTTGCTGTCCTCCAGCGCGAGCCGCGTCAGCTCCTCGTCATCGCGGTTGTCCTCGACCAGTAAAATGATCGGCTTCACCATCATCACACCTCCCCCACGGTAAAGTAAAACGATGCACCCTGCTGTATAGCCGCGTCAGCCCACACCCGGCCGCCATGCCGGGTGAGGATGCGCTGCACGATGGCCAGCCCGATGCCGGTGCCGGGGAACTCCTGCTCGGAATGCAGCCGGTGAAAGGGCTGGAACAGCTTATCCGTGTAGGCCATATCAAAGCCCACCCCGTTATCCCGCACAAAGAAGACGCGTTGCCCGTCACGCTCCATGCTACCCACCGTGATGCGGGTTTCCGCGCGCGTCCCGGTGAATTTCCAGGCATTCTCCAGCAGATTGCCCAGCACAATCCGCAACATGCTTTCGTCTCCGATCGCGGTCAAGCGCGGGGCGACTTCCACCATCGCCTGTCGATCCGGGTCGCGGCGCCGCAGGTCCGCCACAAGGCCGGCGGCCAGCGCGCTGAGATCGACCGTCGCCAGCTGCAGCGGCTGGCGTCCGATGCGCGCCAGGTTCAGCAGATCATCGATCAGGCGTCCCATGCGCTGCGCGGCGGCGCGGATGCGCCCCAGATAGTCCGCGCCGCGCTCACCCAGGCGGTCCGGATATCGCTCCAGCAGGTACTTGCTGTAGCCGTCCATGGCGCGCAGGGGCGAGCGCAGGTCATGGGCCACGGAATAGCTGAACGATTCCAGCTCTTCATTCGACGCTTCCAGCTCCGTGGTGCGCTGCTGCACGCGCTGTTCGAGGATGTCGTTGAAATGCCGAAGCGCCTCTGCCGCGCGTTTCTGCTCGGTGATATCGGTATTCGTGCCCACCCAATACTGCAGTTGTCCCTCCGTATCCTTCACGGGTTGCACGCGGGTGAGAAACGGGCGGAAGCGGTCATCCGCGCCGCGCAGGGGAAATTCCATCTCGAAGGGCTGTCCGGTGGCTATCGAGTCGCGCCATTGCTTCAGCACCTCCGGCAACACGGCGGGATCGTGCACGCGCTGCCAGCCCCAGCCTTCCATCTCCTCCGGCACGGCGCCGGTATACTCGTACCAGCGCTGATTATACCAGAAGATGTAACCGTCGGGATAGGCGATCCAGGCTAACTGCGGCAGGGCATTCGCCATCGTGCGGAAGCGCTCCTCGCTCTCATGCAGCGCCTTCTCTGCCTGCTTGCGCTCGGTAATATCGCGGGCAATGGTGGCGGCGCCGATAATATGGCCGTCCTGATCTTTGATCGGCGAGATGCTCAAGGAGACCTGAATGATCTGCCCGAACTGTCCGCTGCGTTCCGTTTCGAAGTGATGGACGTATTCGCCGTGCCTGACCGCTTCCAGGATATGCGGGATTTCATCCGGATGGCCACTCGGCGCCAGCATGGAGATATTCCGGCCCACCGCCTCCTCGCGGCTATAGCCATACATCCGCTCCGCGGCGGTGTTCCAGCTCAGGATCACGCCGTCCAGCGTTTTGCCGATGATGGCGTCATCAGAAGAATCGACGATGGCGGCCAGCATGGCGCGAGATTCCTGTGCGTTATTCATATTATTGACATCCACGCGCACGGCAGCACCGGAACGATAACGCGGCGCGCATCCAGGTTAAGAGACAGTATACATATCTCAGGTAAGCTTATCAATTACCACCTTTGAACTGGCCTTATTGTCCCCCAGCGTGAAATAGAAGGTCGAGCCCTGTCCCTCGACTGCTTCGGCCCACACCTGACCGCCGTGCCGGGCGATGATGCGCTGCACGATGGCCAGCCCGATGCCGGTGCCGGGGAACTCCTCTTCGCTGTGCAGGCGTTGGAAGGGGATGAAGAGCTTGTCGGCGTAGGCCATATCGAAGCCGGCGCCATTGTCGCGCACGTAATAGATGCACTTGCCATCCTGGTTCATCGCTCCGACTTCGATATGCGCGTCCGCCGTTTTACCGGTGAATTTCCAGGCGTTGCCGATCAGGTTCTCCAGCGCAATGCGCAGCAGGTCGGCATCACCCGTCACCCTCAGGCCAGGTTGGATGTCCACCCGCACCTGCAGTTCCGGATCGCGCTGGCGCAGCTCCGCGATCAACACGGCCGCCAGCTCGCTCAGGTTCACCTGTTTCACCCGCATCTCCGCGCGTCCGATGCGCGAGAGCTTCAGCATATCGTCGATCAAGCGGGTCATGCGCACGGCGGCGTTGCGCACGCGGTTCAGGTAATCCTGTCCGGTGGCATCGAGCTGACCGGCATTCTTCTCCAGGAGGATCTTGCTGAAGCCGTCGATGCCGCGCAGGGGGGCGCGCAGGTCGTGCGAGACGGAGTAGCTGAACGCCTCCAGCTCCTTATTGGTCGCCTCCAACTCCGCGGTGCGTTCGTGAACACGCTGTTCAAGGGTGGCCGCCAGTTGCCGCAGCTCTTCTTCGGCCTGCTTGCGATCGGTGATATCCTGTATGACCACCACGGCGCCGGTGATCTGCCCGGCGGGGTCGCGGAACGGTGCGGAGGAATCGAGGATGGTCGCGCGCGTTCCGTCGGCGCGCAGCAGATCGATCTCCCGGTCCAGCACCGCCTCGCCGGTTCGCAGCGCAATATCAGAGGGCCATTCGCCGGTCTGCACCGGTTGCCCGCTGGCCGTCCACCATGCCTTGCCGATCCGATATTCCTGCGGAGGTTGGGGCAGGGTGATTGCGCCACCATAGATTTGCTCGACGACGCCGTTGCTCTCGATCACCTGGCCATCGCGGTCGGTGATCAGCACCCCGACGGGGAGTGTATGCAAAATCGTGCGCAGCCGCTCTTCGCTTTCCCGCAGCGTCTCTCCGACGCGCCGCTGTTCGGTGATGTCGCGGCCCACCACCACGGACCCGACAATGACGCCGCTTGTATCGCGAATGGGCGCAAAGCTGTAACTGCCGGTCCATGTTTCGCCCGTATCTTTGCGCCGCAGGATATACATTTCATTGGTGGCCGTCTCGCCGCGCAGCGCCCGCGGCACCATCCACTGCTCCACCGGCGCGCGCTCCCCATCGGCGAAAAAGACGTCCAGAATGGCCAGATACGCGTCGAAGGTTTTCGCGGCCTCGTTCTTGTTTTTGAACCGGTGATAGGTGGCGAACGCCTCGTTAAAGTTGATGAACCGCCCTTCTGCATCGGAGATGAAGACAGCATCGGTCATGCTGTTCAGCGCCGCTTCCAAACGGGTTCGGGTCTCCAGGACCGCTTCCTCGGTCTGTTTCCTTCCGGTGATATCGGCCACTGTTCCCACGAAGCTGACGGCGTGTCGGGCATCACCTTCGCCTTCGAAGATCGCCAGACCGTAAGCCTCGATCCAGCGCACCACGCCAGCGGGTAGGACGATCCGGTACTCGGTCGCATAAGGTTGGGGATCGACCGGGTTCAACGCGGCCTCCACCTTCGCCCACACTCCGGGTAAATCGTCGGGATGCAGGCGGGTGAGGATCTCATCGTTGGGGCGCTGACTGCCGGTAACCTGGAAAATCTCCCGATATCGCTGATCGTAGGACGCGATCCTGGTCTCCGGATCGTAGTGCCACCAGCCCAGGTGAGCCGCATTGAGCGCAAGCTGCCGCTGTTCGGCCAGCCGTTTCATCTCCTCCTCTGCCTGCTTGAGATCGGTGATATCCCGGGACACCATGACGGCGCCGGTAATATCTCCTCCGGCATCACGAATGGGAGCGGAGGAGGCCAGCAAGATACGCGGATGCCCCGCTTGATCGTGATAGGTAAATTCCTGGTCGGCGACGGTTTCTCCCCGCAGCGCTCGCGCCGTCGCGCTCTGGCGGGGGCTGCCCGGCGTGCAGGCTTCCGCCATGTTTTGCGCCAATTGCCGACCGGTGGGATCGAAGCCCAGCAGTTTTCGCGCGGCAGCATTGGCCCGAATGGCCACCATATCACAGTTATAGACGATGAGCGCGTCGGCCTGGGCGGCGAACACGGCCTCCATCTCGGCGGCAAATTGCCGCGCTTGCGCTGTCTTCTCCAGCAGCGTCTCGCCCGCCGTGCCAGTCGCTTTCCCGCGAGCCACCTCATCCAGCGCCGCGTCCCGCAGTCGAGCGAGCTGCTCCGGCAGCGACAGGTCGGGGGCGAGTTCCACCCTCACGCCTTCGTCCTCCAGACGCTGGCGGAATTCCCGTACCAGTCGAGCGAGGATCGCATGATCGTTGTTATCAATTGGCTGTGTATCGTGTGTCATACTGCGCTGCTCCATACCGGTCATTCAGTGAATCCGGCCGTTCTCCTGTCGCGAAAATCACCACATGTCCGCGAGATAGACCCGGCAACCGGATTGTGCGGTCAAGCCGGTTATGGTATCCTTCACAAATTACCCGGTTGGAATGTCAATCAATGTCCGTGCCGCCGCACATTTTACTGGTAGAAGACGATCACGATCAGGCCCTTCTCTTCTCCCGCGTGCTGGAGATGGTCGGGTATCAGGTCGTGACCGCCGCCACTGCCGAAGAGGGGGTCACGCAGTTGGCGGACGCTCCCTTTGACCTGCTGCTGGCGGATTGGGATCTACCGGGGGCAATGCAGGGCGATGCGCTGATTGCCCTGGTCCGCGCAGACTTCTCCGGCGTCAAGACCGTCCTCTTCAGCAACCATGCCGAAGTGAAGACCGTGGCCCAGGCCTGCGGCGCCGATGCCTGGCTGCGCAAATACGAGGGCATCAGCCGGCTGCGCGAGGTGGTGGCTGAACTGGTGCCGCCGCAGCGATAGACACATGGAGACGGTACCGCGGAAGCACGGGAGATACCTCTTCCCCGATAAGGTTGATGCCGGAGGGGACAGTCCCTGCAGCGGCGCTGGTCTTCTTCAACCGGGCATTAGCTGCGGGGACAGTCCCCGGATGGTTTGCCTGTCCACGGCTAGATGCGAGAGCGGATGCCGGAGGGGACAGTCCCTGCAGCGGCGCTGATCTTCTTCAACCGGGCATTAGCTGCGGGGACAGTCCCCGGATGGTTTGCCTGTTCACGGCTAGATGCGAGAGCGGATGCCGGAGGGGACAGTCCCCGAAAGACCACTCCGCTCGAATCTGTTGCCAACAGCTTGCTTGCACACCAACCTGCCGCCGGCCTCTATCTCTTCCATGCTCTTCATCGTTCCACAACCGATACAGTGCTATGTCATCTCTACAATACACGCTCCGGTGATGTGCTGACGTTAATCCGCTATTCATGTCATAAAGGCACTGCATCTGTCTGGACTGTCGTCTTATTTGTACAACAGGTGAACATATTTGGGCACGCTCGGACCTACATAATCGAAGAGGCGGCGGATTTCTCCGCCAGTGAGTCAGCGATGGGGAGAAGAGCGGAGTGGCGTGCGGTGAGAAAAACCTGATTATCAACGCGGACGGCTACGGCTTTACGAGCGGCATCAACCGCGGTATCGAGGAGACGGTCGAGCACGGCGTGGTGACCAGCATCAGCGTGAACGCCAACTGCGAGGCTGCGTCTGAGCTGGCGGTTTTTGCGCAACGCTATCCGCGGGTATCTATCGGCATCCACCTGAATCCGGTGGTAGGCCGGCCATTGAGCGATCCCCACACAATACCCACGCTGGTGAATGCCGCGGGGGAGCTGCATTACCGCGACTTCACCCGCCGGTTGCTGCGCGGGCTGATCGACCCTGTCGAGCTGTTCACCGAGCTGACCGCGCAAATCCGCCATGTGCGCAAGATGGGGGTGGAGATCAGCCACCTGGACAGCCACCAGGGTCTGCACCTCTACCCGCCGTACTTCCGCGTCTTCCTGCGGGTGGTTGCGGCATCCGGGGTGGCGCGCATGCGCACCCATGCGCACTACATGCTCGCCGACACGCTGTGGCGCCGGCCGGCTTTGATCGGCTTTTACCTGGGCCACCCTTATCGGTTGGTGACGCATTCGTGGGCGCGATATGAGATGTGGCAGGCACGCCGCCAGGGCGTAAAAATGGCCGACCGCCTGCTCAGCACCGAGCGAAACAGCGACAAGGCCGATCTATCGCGCTGGCTGCAACTGCTGCGCAACGTGCCGGCGGGGTGGAGTGAGGTGTTTTGCCACCCCGCCTATCCCGACGACGAGCTGCGCCATTGGGCGACCTATGTGGACGAGCGCCTTACGGAAGTGCGCGTGATGACCTGCGACGAGACGAAAGCTGAGATCGCGCGGTGCGGGATCCGGCTGCGGAGCTTTCATGAGCTATGAGCCGTTGCCATTCGTATCGGTAATCATCCCGGTGTATAACGAGGAGCGCTACATCGGGGCGTGCCTGCGCTCGCTGTTGCGCAGCGCGTATCCGGACGACCGCTGGGAGATCATCGTGGCGGACGGGATGAGCACGGACCGCACGCGGGAAGAAATCACACAAGTGACCGCGGCGTCCGCAGTGCCGATTGACGTGGTGGATAATCCGCGGCGGGTGACGCCGGTTGCGTTGAACCTGGCGATCGGGCAGGCGCGCGGGGAGGTGATCATCCGCGTGGATGCCCACGCGGAGTTCGGCGAGGATTACGTGGCGCGCTGCGTGACGGTGCTGCGGGAGAGCGGCGCGGACAATGTGGGTGGAACGGTGGAGACGCGACCCGGGGCGGACACGCCGATGGCGCGGGCCATTGCACGGGCAATGGCGCATCCCTTCGGCGTGGGGAACTCGGCCTTCCGCACGCAATCGGAGGCGCGTGAGACAGATACCGTGCCCTTTGGCTGCTTCCGCCGCGAGGCCTTCCAGCGGATCGGCCTGTTCGACGAGCGGCTATGGCGGAACCAGGATTACGAGTTCAACCAGCGCCTGCGCATGGCGGGGGGACGGCTATGGCTCGATCCACGGCTGTGCAGCACGTATTACAGCCGGGCGACGCTCCCCGCGCTGTTGCGGCACGCGTGGATCAACGGTTTTTGGAATGCCCTGTCGCACGCGCTGCACCCCTACAGCTTCTGCCTGCGCCACGCGCTGCCGGTGGGTTTCGTGCTCGGGCTGGCGGCAGCGGTGATTGTCTCCACGGCAGCAGTGGGCACGGACGCCGTGGTCTGGCAACTATTGGCGCTGCTGCTCTGGCTGCCCTACATGCTCTACCTGGCGGCGGACGTAGCGGTGGTGGCAAAGCTGGCCACTTCCCATGTCCGCGATTCTGCCGGCACAAGCTTTTCTCCGCGGGGTACGTGGACACCGGAGTTGGAAACAGGAATGCCGTTATTCTGGGGAGGCGATGCGGCAGCGGAGAAAGCCGCAGCGGAAGTAGAAGAAAACGCGCTGCCGCCAACCTGCGGGACGGACGCACCGAGGCTTGGAGCGGCAGGCGGGCTGGCGCTGCTGGTCGTGTTCCCCGCCTTCCACGCCTGGTATGGCGCCGGCATCGCCTGGGGCTGGGTCACCGCCTGGTTGCATCGCTACCCCTGGGGACCGGGAGACGGCATTCCGAGCTGGGACGAGCGCTGCGGAGAGGCGGCGGGTGAAAAAGTAAATGAAAAATGAAAAATGCAAACTGCTACTCCGTTATGTCTATTTCCGTAGCGCGCGCCTCCCGATTTTATCGGGGCGCTGTTCACGGATTTTTCGATCCGCCTGCGGGGAACGGCATTCGGCGATCACGGATGCCGTTACTCCGCGCGAAATTGAAATGCGTCAACGGCGCGCCATAAAATCGGGGGGCGCGCGCTACGGAAATAGACATAACAGAGTAGTATTTTTCATTCTTCATGATCTTGAGAGGAGCAATTATGGCATTCACAGCGGAAGCGCGTGTGCGGACAGAGGTGCTGCCGTTTTACCTGCCGGAGATCGACCGCGAGGCCATCGCCGAGGTGGTAGACACGCTGCAGTCGTCGTGGCTGACGACGGGGCCGAAGGTGCAGCAGTTCCAGACGCGGCTGGCGGAATACGTGGGGGCGCCGCACGCGGTGGCGGTCAATTCGGCCACCGCCGGGCTGCACTTGGTGCTGGCGGCGCTGGGGGTCGGGCCGGGGGATGAGGTGATTACCACGCCGATGACCTTCTGCGCCACCGCGGAGGTGATTGAATACCAGCGCGCGACGCCGGTGTTCGTGGATATCACACCCGACACCCACAACATCGACCCCGCGCGAGTCGAGGCGGCCATCACCCCGCGCACGAAGGTGTTGCTGCCGGTGCACTTTGCCGGCCACCCCTGCCCGATGGACGAGCTGCTGGAGATCGCCCGCCGGCACAACCTGTTCGTGCTGGAGGACGCCGCCCACGCCATCGGCGCGCTCTACAAGGGCAAACCGGTGGGCAGCATCGGCGACGCGACGGTGTTCAGCTTTTACGCGACGAAGAACCTGACCACCGGCGAGGGCGGCATGATCACCTGCCGCGACGAGGAGGTGGCCAAACGGCTGCAGTGCCTGTCGCTGCACGGCATCACCCGCGACGCCTGGAAGCGCTACAGCACGGAAGGCTCCTGGTACTACGAGGTTCAGTACCTGGGCTACAAATACAACATGACCGACATCGCCGCCGCGCTGGGGCTGCGCCAGCTCGACACGCTGTGGCGGAACAATATCCGTCGCCGGCGCATTGCCGCCCGCTACGACGCCGCCTTCGCCGACCTGCCGGAAGTGACCCCGCTGACCGTGCGCCCGGAGGTGCAAACCGCGGCGCATCTGTATGTCATCAAGCTCGATCTCGAGCGTTTGACGATAGACCGCGCGGAGTTCATCGAAGCATTGAAAGAGGAGGGCATTTGCGCCAGCGTGCACTTCATCCCCGTCCACCTGCACCCATATTACCGCGAGAAATACGGCTACGCGCCCGGCGCCTTCCCGGTGGCGGAAGGTGTCTACGCGGAAAGCGTCTCACTCCCACTCTTTACGCGGATGACCGACAACGACGTGGACGACGTCATTGCCGCGGTATATCGCCTGGTCGGGCGGTATCGGAAAACGGCTCTTATCGCGAGTTGAAACAACAGATTTCGCAGATTTACGCAGATTACAATTTTTTGCTTCGCAGGCTGGAAAATGGTGACTCTTTGGAAGGTATGTTGTGTAAAGCTGGTACTCGAATCGACTGGTCAGCTTATTCAGAAAATTGAAAATAATCAACATAATCTGTGAAATCGGTGGTTTCAAATATCACGGAGATAATATGCGCTTACTCGATATCCTGGCCAGCTTGTTCGGGCTGATTGTGCTCAGTCCGGTGCTGGCGGCGGTAGCCATGGCGGTCAAGCTTTCCTCGCCCGGCCCGGTGCTCTACCGCGCGCGGCGGGTGGGGCGGGACGGGCGGCTGTTCACCATGTATAAGTTCCGCACCATGCGTGTCGGCGCCGATGCCGGCCCGCACATCACCGCCGGCGACGATGACGATCGCATTACCCCGGTGGGCCGCAAGTTGCGCGCCGCCAAGCTGGACGAGCTCCCGCAGTTGCTCAACGTCCTCGCCGGTCAGATGGCCCTCGTCGGTCCTCGCCCGGAGGACCCGACCTTCCTGCCCCACTACACGAAGGACGAGTGGGGCGTCCTCGCCGTCCGCCCCGGCCTCACCGGCCCCGTCCAGCTCAAGTACCGCGAGCTCGCCGACCCCCACTGGCGCCCCGACGAAGACCCTGCCCGCATTTACCTCGATCACGTACTCCATCAGCGCCTCGCGCAGGATCTGCAATACGCGCAATCCCGTACCGCCGCCGGCGATCTGCGGATGATCGGGCAGACGATCGGGATGCTGTTTGCGACCGGGCGGAAGAATGCGTGAATAAGGCCGGACTTACATTCACCACTCGATGCTGATTGCCGGTCCGATCTCCTGCCCCCAGATGGCTTTCGCCTTCACGCGTTCCTCCAGCTCATCGGCATGCCCGAGCCGGCCCAGCGAGCGCCCGGCGTAGTTGATGAAGCAGACGCCATCGGCGCCGGCGCGGTACAGCTTCGACGCGACCGCATAAACTTCCAACGGATCGAGCACGTTGTTGATCGGCGGCTGGTCGAGCAGTTCCTCGCCCGGCACCGGGTCTTCCGCCTCGCTCCATCCCGGATCAGGGTCGTCATATTGGCCGCCCGGATTTTCCATCGGGGCATTGTCGAATTCGCAGTAATACTTCGCCCCGTAGCGGTGCGCCATCTCGATATAGCGCTGATGCCGCCATGTCTGGACACAGACGAAATCCAGCGCGCCGGTCGCCAGCCATGCCTCCAGGTCGATCCGCTGATCCTCCAGTGTCATAATGTTGCCGTGTTCGTCACGCGCGTGCGCCCCTTCCACCATGGTAGCGCTCAACGGCAGCGCCTTCCTGCCGGCCTTTGCCAGGCGGTCGAGCA
>Ga0172368_10002444_pt1 | contig 23646 bp, 9 predicted proteins | sample Lak11m_FD_114540 | JGI IMG/M metagenome (GOLD analysis project Ga0172368, IMG submission 114540) | Freshwater microbial communities from Kabuno Bay, South-Kivu, Congo - kab_022012_11m | ecosystem: Environmental > Aquatic > Freshwater > Lake | place: Democratic Republic of the Congo: South-Kivu...
CAGATGGTAGTCCACGATCGTCCAGCCGTGGGTGACCGGCCAGGAGTCGTTGTAACTCCAGAATATGGCGGCAGCGCTACCGAACATCCGGCGGCGATAGTTGGCAATGTACTCGCATAGCCCCTCCGCCTGCAGGACGCCGCTGAGCTTCGCATAGGTCTCCCAATCCAGCGTGAACGGATCCAGACCCAGCCAGTACTGGAACGTATGGTAGGTGCGACCGGGCTCGCCGGGCCGCGATGAGCGATAGCCGATCGGGTTGTCGTGGTGCACCCAGACAGGGCTCAGCATCCGCCGGTGATCCTCCGGAAGGAACTCCTTGAGAGTGCGCACGGGCGACGCGCCGAGGACGCCGCCCTCATTGGGGAACCGGTCCACGTAGCCACGGTACTTGTGGAAGTCGGCAGGCCCGGGGTCCAGTATGGAAACGCCCCAGGGATGCTGATCGCCGACGCTCGGATCGTTGGGCGGCGCGTAGTCGGGTGACCACGGTGAGCTTGGCCAGTAGACCTTCGACGTATCCTCTTCCGCCAGAATGGCCGGAATATGGTAGTGGAACAGGGCGTGGTGGGGCGCAACCGGCTTGCGCTGCCTGTAGCCCCACTCTCGATCGCCCCACTCCACCTCGTTGTTGCCGCACCAGACCGCCAGCGAGGGATGATGCGCCATCCGGCGCACCGCCTCAGTGACCTCCGCTTCCACTTCACTGACGAAATCGGGGTCGTCCGCCGGATACTTGGCGCACGCGAAGAGGAAGTCGTGCCATACGAGGATGCCGGATCGGTCGCAGGCATCGAGCAGCGCCTCGGGCGCGAAGACTCCGCCTCCCCACACGCGCAACGTGTTGAAGTTGGCTTCCAGCGCCAGCCTCACCAGGTCGTCGTACCGTTCTGCCGGGACGCGCGAGGGCATCAGGTCCGGCGGCGCCCAGTTGCCGCCCTTGCAGAAGATGCGCCGTCCGTTCACGCATACGATGAAGTGCCTGCCCCCATCCGGGTGCGGTGACTGATCGATCTCAACATGTCGGAATCCGGTCCGGCGCACAGCTTGTTGGTTTGCATCATCCGCTTCGAGGCGCAGGTCCACATCGTACAGGCTCTGCTCACCGTGTCCTACGGGCCACCACAGGTCCGGGTGAGCGACATCGAGCATCAGCTCGCAGCGCGCCGGCCGCGAGGGGTCGTCCGCCTCTACTGCGGCGCTCGTGTCCCGTCCGGCGATTCCCGCGCGGATGCGGACGGAGCCCTGCCGACAAGCCTCCGGCCAGCGAACGTAGGCGCGAACGCGTACGACGCCCCGTTCGAAACCCTGGTCCACAGTGGAAGCGACGGAGACCGAGTCCAGGACGGGAACGTCCGAGCATTCGAGCCGCACGCTGCCCAGGATGCCAACGTTCATCATCCGGGGGTTCCAGTCCCAGCCGCACTGGTACTGCGCCTTCCGCATCCATGGCCGGCGCGTAAGCATCGCGTAGCGGTCGAACCCGTAAGGCGACGCAGGGAGATCATTGGCCTCGTGCAGACCGCTCTCCACCGCGACAACGAGGGTACTCACACCTTCCCGGAGCTTGCCGGTCACATCAAAGACCGCGCGCCGGTGGGAGTTGGCGTGCCTGCCAATGAGCGCACCGTTGAGGTGGACTGCCGCACGGTGCTCCAGCCAATCAAAGATGAGCCATTGCGAGCCTCGCAGCGCGTCCGCAGAAACTTTGACCTGGGTGCGATAGACCCAGACCTGCTCCTCGACCCAGCGCGCTTTGAGGCTGTTCAGACCATAGTTGGGATCCTCCAGCAGTCCGGCCTGCATGAGGACCTGATGGATGGGGCATGGCACGTTCGCGTCGAGCCACATGCGGCCATCGCCTGTCCCACCGATCAGGTCCTCTGGTCCATCCTCCGACCATGAGACGCGCCACATTCCATCCAGTGCGATCACGCGATACACAGCACGTCCTCACTTTGTCTCGCCGAGACGGAACCGCGACCCGGCATGAGTCTCACAACGTGCAGCGGGGTCCTCATCTCTTGTGTGTTATTGGCGTGACCCGCAGCACACGCACTTCTCCGCGCCGCATCGGCAGCTGCATACGGGCTCCGCGCCCCACCGTCGCGCCGCTCAGCAGGTCGCGCACGATGGATGCCTCCCGGAGCCTCATGGTCACCGTCTTGTCCGCAACCGACTGGACGGCAACGACAGGCCCGTTCGCCCAGATGCAGGAGTTGTCCTCGGCGTACAGATGCACGCCGGCGGCCCGCGCGGCGATACGAAGAAGCTCAGGAGTCATCGCGGGAGGACCAATGAAGAGGGACCAGCCGTCGCCCGTCTTGCGGAGCGCCGCTGCGGCGGACCCATCCGGGTACACGGCAAGAATCTCATCGGGCCGGGCGTCTGTGGCCGCGAACAGCGGCGTGACGCGCTCATGGAGGCCGAACCCGTCGCGGAGCCCCATGCGCCTACCGAGGTCGGTTGGCGTCGCCCATGCCTCGCCGGGAGCCACACGTCCGAGGTTGAACCCCGTGATCTCCCGCATCCCGTCCGGCGATGGCCCGGCAGACTCGTAAGCTCCAGGCGCATAGCACCACACACGGGCCGCCCCTCTGGTGCGCGAGATCAGCGCCCGCCGCTGCTCGCCGTCCAGCCACCACGCGTTGTGAAACACGTACATGCGAGCGCGCACACGGCCCGCGAGAACGTCATCCATCAGATACTGGCCGTACGGCGCTCCGAGCCGACCCAGATGGTGACGCGCACTGTAGATGATCGGGCCCGTGATCCCATGAACAAATGGTCCGACGAGCGACATGGAGCGCTCGTCCATGACCGAGGCCACCTCGGGTTTATAGGGGATGGCTCGGTTCAGGAACACCTCGTCCAGCGGCTTGAGACGCGACATCAGCCGCCAGATCCTCGCGTCGTTGAACCACCCGGTCATGCCGAGGTCCATCCACCATGTGGCCAGGTTGCGAGTCGCTTCGTTGGCGACATTGCGCGTGAGGACCATCTCGGTTTCCCACGGCGTCTTGAGGCGCGCGATGGCGTCGGATGTATCCGGGCTCACATGGGTCCGGGTGTCGTCCTCCTGGAGCCACATCTTGGTCCCGGTCAGCGCCACGCTCTCAGCAGCGGACATTACCGGTCCCGTCTGAGCCAGACCTCGGTCGCCGTAGGATATGGGCGAACAGAGCACGTCAATGTCCGGGCACTCCAGAATGCGTCGCATGGCGTAGTGACCGCATGTCGCGGGGCCGAGAACCACACCGCCAAACTCGTAGGAGTATCCGTAGAAGAAGACCACCAGCTTGCGGCCTGCCGTCGCCTGCCGCACGGCCCGGGCCAGATCGCACACCAGATCGGCCATGCCGTCTTGCTGGAACAGAGCGAAGTCCACCAGCCGGCGTTCCGCACCCGGGTTGCGAAGCACCCCGTTCGGCGAGCTTCGCCGCTCCGCCGCCGACGGTACGACGGCTCCGGCACGCGTTACATCCAGCATGTGCCAGGCGGACTGCAGCTCGGCATCGGACCTGTATCTCCGTCCGAGCCACTCGCGAAAGGCCGCTGCATCGGCTCGGGCGTATCCGTTCAGAAGACCGCCCCAGGTCTCCTCGTAGAACCACTCGCCTGTGTTCTGGCCGCAGGGATGATAGCCGGCTACGTGGTCGCCGAACCTGGCTTCGACATGACGGACAAGCGCTGTCAGCGCGGCGCAGGCATCACGGCGGTAGATGGGCGACGACGGAACGGCCGTGCGCCCTCTGGACCCGTTCTCCCATACCATCATCTCGTCGGGATGCTCCTCCGCCCACCATCCCGGCGGGTCCAGGCCCAGCCGCGGCAGGAGCAAGGCGTTCGGACTCGCACGGAGCACCTTCTCGCACTCCGCGTCCACGGCCGACCAGTCCGCCGCCTCCCCCGGTTTCTGCCATGGGGTGGGCAGCGGGAAGGACACGAAGTCCGCACCCGCTCCTGCCGCGAGACGAATCTGCGTCTCGAAGGGTCCGGGAGGTCCTCCGAGATGGACGAAAGTGCGCCCGGGCCGGTAGAACGCCACAAAGAGGTCGCGAGCGGGCTCAGCCCGGCACCAGAAGGAGACGCGGTAGCGCCGCCCCTCGACGATGTTCAGCGTTGGTGCGTGGTAGATATGAAAGTCCGGCCACTCGCCGCCGGGCGGTGTCCGGATCGTCACATGGAGCGCGGGGCTGCCGGACAGTCCAGCGCCGTTCTCCACACTGGTGCGCCCCACGGTGTTGCGCTCGCCGGGCGGCCAGACGTGCCAATCACGCTCGAAATCCCCTGCTCCTGCGTCGAACGTGCAGCGGGGCATGAGGCCTGCGCCGCTCCCAACGTCCGCTACATGAATCTCGTCCAGGTAAACGTGTCCGGGCGCGTTGCCGAATCGGAAGTGCATGGTTCCGTCGCCGGGCGCCGACGAAGTCGCCGTGAACTCGAACTCAATCCGGCGCGCGTTGGGGCCGACCCGAATGGACCCGCTGGCCGACCCCCCGAAGAACATCCTCGCCCTCACCGGCTTGCCGTTCACTTCCAGACGCGGCGCGCCGTTCCGCGACGCGACGCGTACGATCAAGCCCCTGCGTGCTGCTGCGTGCATGCCTGCCGCTCCTGCTGTGCCCAGGACGACCAGAACCGCCGTCGCCATCGCACGTGCCAATCGCCTTGCGCCCATGATCCGTGTGCTCCCAGACTCTTATCGGCGCGGCCCGCCCTCGTTCCTGCCTGCCGTGCAGGAACTTCGACGTGGGACGCGAAACGGCACCAGAGCAAAGTACCAACAGGTGGGCGCATGAGTATGCGGTCAAATGTGCGGCGGACGAGCCAACGGCCCGCGATATGGCTCGGAACCGGGATGGCGGCGGCGCTGGCCTCACTCGTCTGGTCGGCATGCACGGGCACTCCGCAGGACACTGTCATATACGCGGACGCTCCCAACACGATTACCTTCGCGCCTCGAGCGACACGCTTCGTCAGGGCGGTCACTTCCGCGTCCTCAGCTCAGGAACCGTGCATTGACGAGCTGGAGGTGCTCGAAGAAGGCACGGGCCGCAACGTCGCGCTCGCGGATGCGGGGGCGCGTGCCACGGCGTCGTCGTGCCTCGAAGGGTACGCGGCCCATCGCGTGGCGCACCTGAACGACGGGCGCTATGGCAACGGCCACAGCTGGATCGCGGCCAGTGCTAAGGCCGGCGAGTGGGCGCAGATCGAACTCCCTCAGCCGGTGGTCGTGTCCGCAGTCGTCTTCTCGCGGGACCGCGAAGGACGGTATGCCGATCGTGTCCCCTTGAACCTCACGGTGCTGGTTTCGGTTGACGGCGAGACGTGGGAGCAAGTGGCCGACGTGTATGGCCAGCTCGCACGGGACCCGTCGGGCGCTGCGGCTCGCTCGATCCCCATACCGCTGCAGCATGCGAGGTTCGTGCGCCTGCATATCCTCGGCACGGCCGACTGCGCGCCGCCCGCCCTTGACGAAATCGCCGTGTATGGTCGGGATACGGATCGGAATCTGGCCTCCCCGCGAGAAGGCGGCAGCGTAACGGTATCTTCGGCCGGCAGCGGAGGGCCCCAACTGCTCAATGACGGCGCATACGGCCCGGCTTCACGCTGGCAGGCGTCGCGAGCACGTGACCAGTGGGTAATAGTCCGTCTTGCCCAGCGTACCGAGGTCACGCGTATGGGGTTCCGATCGGCGGGTCCGGAGCACTCCGGGCGCCCGTCAGTCTTCGCATGTGACATCTCCCTGGACGGCAGCCGATGGAAGACCGTCTACCGCGAGGGCTGGCCCGATGTGCCGGTACCGCCCCTCGCCGGCGGCACGGGTGCGCTGGCTGCCGATGCCACCGCGCCAACCTCGGACGCCGACAGGTTCCCCAATCTGGCTCGGATCGCGGCAGCGCGGGTCCGGGCCAGCTCAGTCATCGCGGGGTTTCCGGACATCCACCGCGTCGAGCATCTGAATGATGGCCGGTACGGCAACTCGCGAAGCTGGGTCGCTGCCGCATCGCCTGCGTGGGTGGAACTCGACTTCGGCGAACCCATGTGGGTGTTCAAGGTCGCGTTTGGCAGCGATGCGACGGGTGCGTACCGGGATCGGGCGGCCACGTCGTTCCGCATTCTGGCCGGTGTGGGCGCCGGGACGGCGCTTCGATGGAAGCCGGTCCTCACCCGCACGGGCCACCCGGGCGTGTCGCTTCGCGAGGAGTTCCTCTTCACGCCCGTCCGCACCCAGCGCTTGCGCCTGGAGATCACGGCAACGGTGGGGGGATCGTGCCGAATAGACGAGCTTGAGGCATACGGGTCGCCGCTGCCCGTGCCGCCGACCATCGTGGCAGGTATCGCTGCCCGAGAAGCCGACCCCTCTCCGGCCTACGCAAGGCGCCTGCAAGCCGCTCGGCAGGCCGAGGAGTATGCGTGGCTCAAGACGTACGGGCGTGCGGACCTGGACCCCGCGCTTACCGACTACATACGCGTATGGGATTACCCCGAGCGGGAGGGCGAAGATGAGCTGCCGTTGCCGGAACTCCCCGGCAGGCCGGACCTCACCGCAGATGCTCCGTCTGACGTCTGGAACCTGGGCAGCGCCGGAACGGCGCGGGTCGCCGACGTATCGAACGCTCTCCAGAGCCCTCTCGTCGAGCAGAGCGTGACGGCCGGCGTGTGTGCCGGCACCCTCTACCTGCGTGTGCATGCGAACCGCCTCCTCAGCAGACACCTTTGCGTGCTGTCGGCAGGCGATTGGTCGGGTTGCGGCGTCGTGGTTGCCGATCGGAATGGGCTTCGCTTCGACCAATACGGCCGGAGCGCCGAAGCGTCTCCAGAGAGGCTAAGCTCCGTGGCGCTCCCGGGTCATCTTGACTTCCAAGAGGGCGTCTGGATGGCTGCGGTTCCTCTCTCGTCCATGCCTCGCTGGAGAACCTATGGCATCCGCGTCGGCCTGGGATTGGGAGGCCGGCACACATCGTTTCTGGGCCGCGGCGTCCTCTTCGTACCTTCGCCTCTGGCCATCCGCGTGGAGGGCGGCGTTGGCGGCACGTTCCTGGTGCGGGTGACCAATCGCTCCCCCGCCGGGCCGGAGGCCCTTAAGGTCGCATCGAGTAGCGTCGAGCAGCGGGTAGTCGTTGGTCCAGGCAGCACCAGGCCGACGCGCGTGCCTGCGGCGCCCGGCCCCATCGGCCCGGAGGCCACCGTCCGTATAGCGGATTCCCAGGGCAACGACTTCATCGCGCACGTGTTTACGTACCGGCCCCTGCAGCGGGTCGCGGATCTGCTACAGGCCACGGCCGATCGCTTGAGCAGGCGCGGACTCGATGTAGCGGCGGAACGGCGTATGGTCGAACGGTGCAGGCGGCGCCTCGCCACCTCCTTCGTCTCCGACCAAACCGAGCATCGGCTGATGGCGCAAGCGAGGGATGTCAAGCGCAGGCTGATGCTCAGAGACCCGGACCTGGCCCGCATCACGCGCATCCTGTGCGTGCGCCGCCACAACTACGAGCCCAGCCACAACTACAGCGATCTCTTCGACGCTACCGGCGGGCCGGGCGGCTCGCTGGATCTGGTCACGCTCCCAACCGGGCAGGGCCGGCTTGTCCCGGAACGCGCGTCAGTCCGAACCCTCTGCCAAGCCGGTGGCGGGGTGATCCGCGACGCGTCGGCAAGCTACGATGCCCGCACCGTCTACTTCGCGTGGCGGAAGCGTCCGGGAGACTACTTCCACCTGATGCGCGTCGCCGCAGACGGCAGCGGTGTCAAGCAGATGACGTCCGGCCCATACCATGATGTCTATCCGACGCCGCTTCCCGATGGCGACCTGGCCTTCATCAGCACCCGATGCCGCGCTCGGTATCTCTGCTGGCGTCCGCAGGCGTATGTCCTCTTCAGGCTCCGGCGCTCCGGAGCGATGACGCCGCTGTCATACGCCAACCTGAGCGAATGGGCGCCCAGCGTGATGCGGGACGGTCGCATTCTCTGGACGAGGTCCGAATACCAGGACAAGGGCGCCGACTTCAGTCACACGCTCTGGGCCGTTCGGCCCGACGGCTCCCATGCGGAGCTCATCTTCGGCAACACGATCCTCCAGCCCAACGGGTACGCAAACGGGCGCCAGGTTCCAGGGTCGAGCGAGGTGATCTGCACGCTGATCTCCCATTTCGGCGACCTGAACGGTCCCCTTGCGGTTCTCGACCCCGACAGGAGCCCCTTCGAACCCGCGGCGATCCACACTCTGACACCCGAAGTGCCGCGTCCCGGGCTGTGGCCGAGCGAGGAGTGCTTCCGTGAGCCCGAGCCGATCTCGCGCGACGTGTTCCTGTGCTCGCATGCGCCGGGGCGGCGGTTCGGGATCTGGCTGATAGACCGCGACGGCAACCGCGAGATGCTGTTCGAGGACCCTGTCTACTCGATTACGTGTCCGATTCCGTTCGGTCCTCGACGACGTCCGACGCCCCCCTCTACGCTTGCCGGGACGCAACCTGAGGGCGAGTTCGTGCTCACCGATGTATACCGGGGACTTGGGTCGTCGGTGGCGCGCGGCTCCGTCAAGTGGCTCCGGATATGTCAGGAGGTCCGGGCCAACCTCGAGCGGGACGGCACAGCCTACCGTTCGGATCACCCTGACTTCATGGACTGGTACGCGACCCCGACCCACCTGGTGAGCGGCCCCTTCGGCTGGCCGAGCTTCGTCGCCAAGGCGTCCTGGGGTCTGGTTCCGGTTGCGCCCGACGGCTCCGCGCGGTTCGCGGCCCCGGCAGGCAAGGTGCTCTACTTCAGCATTCTGGATGCCGATCTGAACGAGATTCAGCGCATGCGGAGCGTCGTCCAGTTGACGAGTGGCGAGCGGCGAGGCTGCATCGGCTGTCACGAGTCGCGGGGCACGGCCCCTCCGGCAGGCGTTCGGCCAAGGTCCATGATCCGCAGCAAGATCATGAAGTCCCCCTGGGATGGGCGGCCCTTCTGGTTTGAGCGGGACGTGCAGCCCGTCCTGAACCGGAACTGCGTGCGCTGTCATGACGTGGGCGACCGAAACGGGATCGTTCTTGCCGGGCGCCCCGACGCCCACCTCGTCCCGGCGTCGTACCGGACGCTGGTCGAGCAGGGATGGGTCCACTATTTCGACTGGGGCTGGAACAGCGGCGGCAATGAGAAGGCGTCTCCTCTCACGTTCGGATCAGCGCGCAGCCGGCTATGGAAGGTGCTGGCAGCCGGACACCACGGCGTTCGCCTGAGCGGACGGGACCAGCTATGCCTGAAGACGTGGACCGACCTGAACTGCCCCCTCTGGGGCGACTATCAACACCGTCCCGAGCGAGCAAGAGCCGCGGCGTTGTCGCATAGGTAGGCGCTATCGCGCTCCTGCGAACAGGGCTCGGACGGCGCTCGCGCTTCTTCCCATCGCCTCCTCAGCGGAGAGCGTCTTGGGCGTCCCCGCCTCAGCCGCCTGCTCCAGGACAAGATGGGGCCTGATGCGGAGGTCCCCCAGCATCGCGACGAGGCGCCCATAGTCAATGTCACCGTCGCCAAAGACCTCGCTCCATATGCCGTCTCGCGACTGGCGCAGGTGCACCTCCACGATCCGCTTCCCGTAGAGCTTCACAAAGTCTAACAACGCAATGTGCGAGTTCCCAGCTCCGCGGTAGATCCAGTGTGCATCGAGACAGAGCCTGACGCAGGCAGGATCGGTCCCCGCCATCATATGGTGCAGCTCGCGCGCCGCCTGCCTGAGCTCGATGTCGTGGTTGTGGTACGCCAGGGCGATGCCGAGCGTCTTGAGTTCCTTGCCGAGTCTGTTGAGAGCCGCAGCCTGTGTTTCAAGCTCGCTGTCCGACTTGTCCTGCGCGGCGCCCCACTGTATCGGGTTCGGATTGGTGACCAGGATCTTCGTGCCGAAGCGCCGAGCCTGGCGGGCGATCGCCAGAACGCTCAGGATGCTCTCTTCATCATCGGGCTTGCGGTGGAGAGTCGTGTTCACGTAGGCCGAGCGCATCTCGAGACCGGCCTGGCGCAGTGCGCTCCCGATGCGGACGACGTCATCCGGCGACCCCAGGATCGGCTCATAGCCGTCCAGACCGGCGGCCTTTACGCTCCGCAATGCGGCCGACAGGTCGCTGCCGAAGTCGCGCCGGTCCCGCGCGTAGAGCACCTGCCACGAATAGGCGTTGCTGGAGACATGCTGCAGGGCGTGGGTCTCGGTGATAGACATGGCGCCTCCGGCACCAATGATGGCAGCCCCCACAAGCGCTGCCGTCAACATGCGTGCGTGCATGGGTTTCATGACCGTCGGATTCGGCCCGGGATCGCGGCCATCCTGCAACGGTTGAGCCGAGGCGTGGCAGTGACGTGGTGTGGTGGCACGGTGATGATGCCGCGACAAGGGAACAATGCCGCGGCAAGCCGGCGATCGAGCGGGATTCACCCGGTAGTCGACTTGCGGCGCGCGAGCAGTGCCCGCCTGCGCCGATCCAACCTGACGATGCGCGCCGCGGATCGAGACCGCCGCACCACAGTTCCTAACAATAGCGAGTGGTCTCGATACGCTTCGCTACTCGACCACCGGCAGGCATCGCTCCCTGGGTGCCACGGTGGTCGAGTCGCGGCGCGCGAGCAGTGCCCGCCTGCGCCGGTCAAACCTGACGATGCGCGCCGCGGATCGAGACCACCGGGCCGCCCAACCGCCGGCACAAGACGTCCACCGCCGCGCTCGCCGAGTCGAGACCACCGGGCCGCCGAGGCACGATCACCACACGTGACACGCACCATTAGCTCCGGCGCGCTGTTGACGTGGCACGCCGCTGAGTGTATCATGCCGGATGCAGCGCAGCACGTCAATCCGCGCTCGCGGAGGTAGCCGATGTCATCGTTCGCCGGTCTGTTCGACAACCTGTACCGTCCGTCATCGGCACGGAACCGCCGCGTCTCCAGCAATGAACAGCCGAACTGGAATGACGGCAACATGGACATGACGTGGCTCCAGCCGGGTGATGAACTGGAGATGCCGATACTCGACGGTCCCGGCGTTATCAGGCACATCTGGCTCACGAGTCACGCCGGAGGCGTTGGCGAGCTCGACTCCCTGAGCCTGCGGATGTACTGGGATGGAGCCCGGACACCGTCTGTTGAGGTTCCACTCGGGATGTTCTTCGCCGTCGGGCAGGGACGACCGGCAATCGTGGAGAGCCTCCCGGTTCAGGTCAGCTCGACTGGAAGCCTGACGTGCTACTGGCCCATGCCCTTCCGGCGATCGGCCCGCGTCACCGTGACCAACGACAATGCGGCACGCGGGGCAGGGCTCTACTGGCAGGTGGATTGGGAGCAGACGCCCGATGTCCCGGCCGACGCCCTCTACTTCCACGCTCGCTACCGGCAGGAGTTCCCTCCCGAGTCCGGGCGTGACTATCTGGTCGCCGACCTTACCGGCAAGGGCGCCTACGTCGGTACGGTCATGGGAGTGACGATGGCGCAAGACGGCTGGTTCGGCGAAGGCGACGACTTCTTCTACATTGACGGCGAGGAGGTCCCCAGCCTTCAGGGAACCGGTACCGAGGATTACTTCAACGATGCGTGGGGGTTTCGCCCGCGGTCCGGCATCTGGTTCGGCCAGCCTCGATGGGAGGGCTACGGAGCCGGCGACTCGGGCGTCTGCTACCGCTGGCATGTGGCGGACCCCGTGCGGTTTGAGAGGTCGCTTCGACTGACGGTCGAGCATAAGGGAAACCTGCCCCAGTCCGAGGACGGCTTCTTCGTTGAGAGGCCCGACTATCTCAACAGCGTCGCGTTCTGGTATCAGTCGGGAGTTGCGGACCCGTTCGCCGAGATGCCGGGGTGGCCCGACCGCAATCCGCCGTGGACAGTGGCCCGCTTGCTGGAGTCGCTCCAAGCGGCGCGCGTCATCGGCGGGGCGAAGCCCCATATCGCCTGCGAGGGCATGTTCGGAGGGCGTCCCATGATCGCGTGGCCGAACGCCGATCCTGACGCAGCGCTCACGTTGCCGTTCGCGGTTCCCGAGACGGCGCGGTACGCCGTACGCTTGACGGCCTGGGCCGCTCCCGGCGATGGGATGTTCACGGTGGAGATAGACGGCTCCGAGGTCGCCGCGGCCGAGGACTTTGGCTCAGGCGGCGAGGGCGAGCGGGATGTCAGCCTCGGCACGCACCTGATGGACGGCGGCATGCACGCGCTGGCATTCCGAGCGGCCGGAGACAGAGTGGGCCCGCTCCAGATAGAGGCGTTGCGCCTGCTGCGCTTGCCGCCTGAAGCCGGGCGACCGATCAAGGGACACAACGAGGCCCACTTCATCCGCCTGGGAATCGGTCGGGCGTTGTATGCCTACCGACTGGCGTATGGGGAACTGCCCCGGTCTCTTCATCAGCTCGTCGAGGCAGGCGTAATGGACGAGCGGTACCTACACGACGAGAACGGCGGAGCGCTGGCGGCCGATGTCGAGGACCAGTATATGGTTGTGCGGGCCGCAGCCTGGACCCACCGATGGCAGGGGCTCGATCCACGCCGCTAGGAACCGGTGAACCAACGATCGCGGTCCCTCCGTGAGGGCCAACACGCAGTGCGATGACATCTGAACCAACAGGCGAGGGAGCAGGACGAGTCGGCATGGACAGCCATGAGCGCCAAGCGCTCGTGCGGGTGCTCGCCGCCGTGATCGAGCGTCGCCGGGCGCAGGATCCATACAGGGTGATCGCCGATGAGCTGCGCTCGCTGCTTGGAGCCGGCACGGTAGCAGTGGGCCTTGCCGCGCCCGGATCGGGAGCGATGGAGTTCGTGGCGGTGTCGGGCCGGGACCCCGCCGAGATCGTCGGGCTGCGCGTTGCGACGGAGGACACTCTCGCCGACCCGGCCCTCCGGTTCGCCCGTGCGATGCCGCTCACTCCGGACAGGTATCCGGGGCTGAGAACCGGCGCCATCGCGCCCGTTGTTACCTCCGACGGCATCGTTGGCGCGATCATCGTTGTGGATCGCGAAGACCCGGCCCCATTCACTGATGCCGACCTTCCGGTCCTCTCGCTGTTCGCGGGCGCAGTCGCTCTCGCCGTGGACTGCGACCACGCCACCCGCGCGTTGTCGGAGAAGGAACGCGAGCTCGCCGCGCTCTACGACGCATCGCGCACTATCACGTCAACGGTGAACCTCCCCGCAGTGCTGGAATCGGTGTTGGAGGCCGTCAGCCAGCACGTCCCGGTCCAGGCCGCAGCGTTGTATCTGCTCAACGACGAGCGGACGCACCTCTTCATCACCGCAGATCGAGGGCTCAGCGACGAGGAGCGTGAGGTCCAGTTGGCAGCCGATGCCGGAATCGCCGGCGAAGTCCTGGAAAGCGGGGAGCCACGCGTCCTGACGGACGTCGGCGACGAGGCTGACATCGGAAGCGTCGCCCCCACGCCCAGGACGCGTTCTCTGATGGTCGCCCCGATACGAACGGCAGGTAACACGCTCGGCCTGCTCATCGTCACAAGCGCACAGCCGGCCGCCTATCGGGAGGACGATCTCCGGCTCCTCACGGCGGTAGCAACGCAGGCAGGGATCGCCATTCAGAACGCGACGTTGTTCGAGGATGCCACCAGGCGGGCCGAGGCCGCCAACGCGCTCTTCACATTCTCCCAGCGAGCAGGCGCCACCCTGAACGTCTCGGAAGTTCTGGATTGCGTCGCGGACACGGCGATGGGGCTGCTCGAGGTTGACCGCTTTGCCGTTATGCTGATGGACCATCGGGACGGCAGACTGAGGGCGCACTCGATGCGCGGAGTGGACGAGGCGACGTTCTCCAAGCTGCGTCCGCGCTCCGGCGAGGGCATCGCCGGATGGGTCTACGCGTGGACCTGCCCGACGGCCGTCGCAGACGTGGCCGCGGACGCGCGCAACCGGTTGGCTCCCATCCATCAGGAAGGAGCGGTTTCGTGCATCTGCGTGCCCATGGGGTCAGGCGAGGCCGTTCAAGGCGTGCTGCTGGCCATGTCCTCGCGACGCCGGCTGTTCACCGTCGCCGAGATGGAGACCCTCTACACCATCGCGAACCAGGCCTCGTTGGCGATCGTGAACGCAGCCGCCTACCAGCGGGCTCAGGAGCGGTCGCTCGCCATGCGACGGTACTTCAGGCGCTTCGCTTCCGCCATCGGCGCCACCGTGGAGCGCTCGCAGATGCTCCAGCTCGTCACGGACGTCGCACTCGACGTGATGCTGGGTGATCGCTGCGCGATCTACAAGCTGCAGGGCGAGGAGTTGGCGCTTGAGTCGGACAGCAGGCTACAGGGTCGCTGTGCCCCCGATGCCGTCATCCGGCTTGGCGAGGGCCTGACCGGCGCCGTGGCCGCCAGGGGTCGCACGCTGCATGTGACGCCCGTCGCAGAGGATCCGCGGTCGGCTGTGCACTCATGGTTTGGCCGCGAGCAGTTGGCGACGTACCTCGGGCTGCCGCTCAAGCACGGCCGCCGTGTGACCGGTGTGCTGGAGCTATTGACCAGCGAGCCGCGCTCATTCGCGCCCGACGAGATCCGGCTCATCTCTCAGTTCATTCTGCGCGCCCGTCTGGGCGAGCATCTCAGCGAGGAAGGGACTACATGACGTCATCTCCGCATCACAACCCGCTCATCATCCTGGGAAGCGGGCCAGCCGGCTACACAGCCGCTCTCTATGCGTCGCGCGCGGAGCTGGAGCCGCTCCTCATTGACGGAGGCGCAGGGCTAGGACAGGCCATGCAGGGCCAGGGCGGCCAGCTTACCATCACGTCGGAGGTTGAGAACTACCCGGGATTCCCCGAGGGCATCATGGGTCCGGAGCTCATGGTGCGCATGCGAGAACAGGTGGCGCGGTTCGGAACGCGCTTCGTGGAGGACCTCGCCACAGGAGTGGATCTCTCGCGCCGGCCCTTCAGCGTGATGGTGAACGACGACGTGTATACCGCCGACGTGCTCGTGATCGCGACCGGCGCCTCGGCACGATGGCTCGGGCTGGATGCGGAGAAGCCGGTTTGGGAAGGGGGCCTGGGCGGAGCCGGGGTGTCGGCCTGCGCCACCTGCGACGGGCCGATGCCGGTGTTCCGGAACAAGCCGCTCGTCGTCGTCGGTGGTGGAGACACTGCGGCCGAGGAGGCCCTGTATCTCACCCACTTCGCCTCGCGCGTGTACCTGGTGCATCGGAGAGACGCCTTGCGCGCCTCGAGCATCATGCAGAAGCGGGTCGTTGAGCACCCGAAGATCAGCGTGCTGTGGAACAAGGTGCTCACCGACATCCAGGACGTTGCGGCCAAACGGGTGACGGGCGTGACCCTTCGCGACACTCAGACGGCCGAGCTATCTCACCAGGAGTGCAGTGGGGTGTTCATTGCCATCGGCCACAAGCCCAACAGCGAGCTGTTCGCAGGCGCGCTGGAACTCGATTCCAACGGCTACATCGTGACCCACCACGATGTGAGGACCTCCGCCAGGGCGGTGTTCGCCTGCGGCGATGTCCGCGACCACGAGTACCGACAGGCGGTCACGGCCGCAGGCTCCGGATGCATGGCAGCGATCCAGGCGGAGAGGTTTCTGGCGGCAGAGCGCGCGGGGGCGGACGTAGATTGGTAGCGGTGTGGCGGACGTACCCCCTCTGACGGACTTCTGCCCGTTCGGCAGCCTGTTCGGACTTGAGGCGCCATCCCGGGTCCTCTGGGCCGCCCTGGCGCGCGACCAGCTAGCCGGGAGCTACCTGTTCAAGGGCCCAACCGGTATCGGCAAGACGGCCCTGGCGCTGGCATTCGCACAGGCGGCCACGTGCCCAAGTCCGATCGAGGACCCCTTTGGCGCGTGCGAGCGCTGTCGGAGCTGTCGCATGGTGGCGGCTCAGTCGCACCCGGAGGTCGCACTGGTCAGGCCTGCAGGCGAGCAGACGCAGATCTGGCAGTTCTGGGATCGCGACGGCAGGGCGCCCGGCGTCCTGGAGCGCAGCCTGCAGTTTGCCCCGACTATCGGCCGACGGCGCATCTACATCATAGAACGGGCCGACACGCTCAACATCGGAGCCGCGAACAGCCTCCTGAAGGTGCTCGAAGAGCCGCCCGGCTATGCGATATTCCTGTTGTTGGCGCCGACGACGGATCGCGTGCTGCCGACGATACTCTCTCGCTGTCAGGTCGTGGCATTCCGCCCAACCGACGCGCACGCACTCGAGGACTGGCTCGTATCATCATACGAACTCCCACGAGACCGGGCTGCCGTGCTCGCGTCGCTGTCTCAGGGTCTGCCCGGCCTTGCCGTGCGGTTTGCACGGAATCCGAGCGCCGAGGATGACCTGGATCGCTGTGGCCAACTGGCCCTGCGACTGGCCTCGGCACAACCCCTGGCCGCGCTCAAGCTTGCGGAGGAGATGCGAGCGCTGGCTTCGAGCGCCTCCCTGAAGACCCACACGGATGTCGCGGAGAGCGAGGGCGGACAGACGCCCAGATCGAGGGTTGACCGGTCAGCCATCGGAAACGTGTTGGACCTGATGGCGGTCGTGTACCGAGACGTGCTCGCCCTGAGCCTCGATCCTCTGGAGGCCCGAACGGTCCATCGCGATCTGAGGGCCGACCTGATGGCTTGCGCCGCCTCCGCATCACCTCGACGCTGGCTGGCGGTCCTCGACGCGCTGGCGCGCGCGCGACGCAGACTGGAGCAGAACGTCTCGCCCCAGTTGGTGACTGACTGGCTCGCGGTGGCGATCGCCACACGCGTCGGCGAGCCGAACTAGGCGATTGGAGCACCATCACATGCGCAAGCTGAAGCAAGGCGACAATGTGCGGATCGTAACGCGCGCCGTGACGCCCGAGGACGACCGAAGCGGCCTCTACTACACCCACTATGCGGGTCTGCCGGGCACTGTCAGCCACATCTATCCGGACGGCGAGGTCGCCGTTGAGATACGCCCGGAGGCGCTTCCGGTCGAGGTCCGATCGCGCCATAAGCTGGTACGAGACCAGATGAAGACCAAGTGGCTCGATGGGCTATCCGAGGAGGGCCGAAGCCGCCTCACGGAGCGCGAAAAGGACTTCCGGCTCCGCTATGTGGTGCTCGTGGCCGCACAGGATATCGAGCCGGATGCGTCGCCGCCGCCACCGAGCACTTCGGAACCCGAGTCAGCCGCGAACGACGAACGCCCGGTCTCTGAGAGCCCGCACCGCCCCACGCGCGACGATCTGAACCGTGCCGAGGAAGAGGAACTGCTTCGCCGACGGAAGACCTAGGCAACGCGGGCGAGGCCCGGTCCGGGGCGCTTCATGGTGCCGGGCCCTGCCCACAGAGTGTGAGGGCACTGGGACTCGAACCCAGGACACCCGCCTTAAAAGGGCGGTGCTCTGCCAACTGAGCTATACCCTCACGCGCGGAGCATTGTACCCGTCGCCGTGGAGCACCGTCGGTCGTCGCCGCGCTGGCCGATGGCCGCTCCCTGTGGCTACGAATCCGTGGTTTCTTCGGATTCCGGCTTCCGTGTCGCGAAGTAGTCTATGTCCTCCGGCGCCAGGCCGACCTCCTCAGCGGGCGGCAACGGCTCATCGGGCGGCGGCTCTTCCATCTCCTCACGCAACCTCGCCTCCGCCAGGGCGCCGATGCGTTCCAGCGACGCGTCCAGCCCGGCGACGCCGATGCCGTCGGTGTCCTCGCCGATCACCTCGTCTTCGTCGTCCCCTGCGCCCTGCTGACTGAGCAACTGGGCGACATCGTCACGGGACTTCTGGCGTGGCCCGCCGGCCTCGTCCAGTCGAGGCCTGGCGATCACATCAAACACGATCAGTTCGCCGTCCGGCGTGGCCGGCTCGACGCTGCGGTACCTGGGCAGGCCCGTACCAGCGGGTATGAGCCGTCCGATGATGACGTTCTCCTTGAGGCCCACCAGCTCATCCTTCTTGCCGCGGACGGCGGCCTCAGTGAGAACGCGCGTGGTCTTCTGAAATGACGCCGCCGATAGGAAGCTGTCGGTAGCCAGAGAGGCCTCCGTGATGCCAAGCAGCACCCACTCGGCCTCGGCGGGGCTCCCGCCGCTCTCGGTAACCCGACGGTTCGCGTCCTCGAACGCGAACTTGTCGACAACCTGGCCCGGCAGGAACGGACACGCGCCGGGATCGGCAATGCGCCGCTTGCGCAGCATCTGCCGCACGATGACCTCGACGTGCTTGTCGTTGATGTCAACGCCCTGCGCCTTGTAGACGTGTTGGATCTCCCGAATCAGGTATTCCTGAACGCCGCGCGGCCCCTGAAGCTCGAGAACCTCGTGGGGATCAAGCGGGCCGTCGGTGAGCCGGTCGCCGGGCTCAAGCGCATCGCCGACCTGGACCTCCAGGTCGCCTCGGTGGGGAACGAGGACCGCCTTGCGGATGTTGATCTCCGTGATGTCGTTCTGGGCCATACGGCGCAGAGCCTTGTCGGTGATCGCCTCGCCCTCGTTGACGATCACGTCGCTGTCGCGGTCCAGAATCGCCTCGCCCGCCGTCTCGCCGGTTACCTTGATGCTCGTGTCCGACAGGTTGATGCGCGAGTCGATGACGACATGGCGCAGCCCGCTCTTGTCTATGTCGGATACGCTCCCGGCAAGCTTCGTGATGATCGCCTGGCCCTTTGGCTTCCGTGCCTCGAACAGCTCCACCACGCGCAGCAGGCCGCCGACCTGGTCCTCCAGCACCTTCAGGACGGCCTGGACGGATCGCGAGCGCTCGCGATCTGAACCGCCCTCCTGCTCAAAGTTCACGTTGCCGCTGCGGATGTCCTCATGCAGCTCGCGCAATGCGCTCTGCCGCTTCTGCTTCACGTTGGCCACGCCGACGAGCTCCTTTGCAGCTACTCCGCCGGTATGGAATGTCCGCATCGTGAGCTGGGTGCCCGGCTCGCCGATGCTCTCCGCAGCGATGATCCCGACGGCCACGCCGACCTCGGCGGGCTTTCCGGTGGCGAGGTCGCGCCCGTAGCACTTCCCGCAGACGCCCATACGCAGCTCGCACGTCAGCACCGAGCGGATCGAGACGCGCATTGACGTGGAGATGTCCTGGATGACCTCCGCCGCCAGGTGCCTCCGGGCGGCGCTCTTTCTGAGGACGGACTGCGTCAGCAGCTCCTCGGCCGCCGCAGTCGTGATGACCTCGCCGGCATGCGCGACGATCTCGCCGTCCGAGAGGCGCACGATATCCTCTCGCAGGATGCGGACGTTGTCGAGCCGGCGGGCCGCCTCGTCGGACACCTCGGTATTGGCCGCCACCACAACCTCGCCTGTCAGAGGGTCAACAAGGTCCTCGGTGGGGAACCTGCCGGTGATCCTGTCGCTCAGCGCCTCCAGCAGGTTGCCGTCAGTGAAGATCTCGCCAACCTCGATGCCCTGCAGGGTGCCGCAGTCCTCTGCGCGGATGATCACGTCCTGTGCCACGTCCACAAGACGCCGCGTCAGGTACCCCGCGTCCGCCGTCCGGAGCGCCGTGTCGGCCAGCCCCTTGCGCGCTCCATGCGTCGAGACAAAGTACTCGAGCACGCTCAGCCCCTCGTGGAAGTTGGACTTAATCGGCAGGTCCTCGATCAGGTTCCCGAACGGGTCGGCCATGAGGCCGCGCATGCCTGATAGCTGCGTGATCTGCTTCGAGGAGCCGCGGGCGCCGGAGTCCGTGATGATCATGATGGGATTGAACTGGCCGATCCCCGCCGTGATCGCCTTGGCCACCTCTTCGCCGGCACGCGTCCATAGTGTCAGGACCCTGTCCTTACGCTCGGCCTGAGTGATCTGGCCGCGGCGATACGCCTGGTTCAGGCGAGCCACTGCGGCCTCCGTGTCGCTGATCACGGTGTCGCGGGCGGCCGGGATGTCCATGTCGGTCATGGATATGGTCATGCCCGACTGCGTGGCATAGCGGAAACCCAACTGCTTGAGATCGTCGAGGAAGCGGAGCGCCGTCGCAACGCCGTGCGACCGATGCACCGCGGCCACGACATCCGCGACGCCCTTCTTGTTGATGGTCTTGAACAGGTAGCGGTCCGTGTAGCGCAACCGGTCCGGCAGAATCTGGTTGAAGAGCAGGCGCCCGACCGTTGTCCGGCGCTCCGGATCGCTGCCTACCACCAGCGTCTCGCCGTCTCGCGTGATCCTGACGATCACCGGGTCGTGCAGCTTGACAAGCCCCGTCTCGAACGCAAGGATGGCCTCATCGGGGCTCCCGAACGGCGTTGCGTGCGGCTCGGCGCCCTCGGCGACCATCGTCAGGTAGTACGAGCCAAGGACGATGTCCTGGATGGGCGCTACGATCGGGTTGCCGTTGGCAGGCGAGAACAGGTTGTGCGTCGAGAGCATCAGCGTGCGCGCTTCGGCCTGGGCGTAGGCGGAGAGCGGCACGTGGACGGCCATCTGGTCGCCATCGAAGTCGGCGTTGTAAGCATGGCAGACGAGCGGGTGGATCTGGATCGCCTTGCCGTCGACCAGGACAGGTTCAAAAGCCTGGATTCCCAGACGATGCAGGGTCGGCGCGCGGTTCAGCAGGACCGGATGTTCGCGGATGACTTCCTCCAGAGCGTCCCAGACCTCGGGCCGCATTTTGTCAATCATCCGCTTGGCGGCCTTGATGTTCTGCGTGTACTCGCGCTCGACCAGCGTCTTCATGACAAAGGGCTTGAAGAGCTCCAGCGCCATCTCCTTGGGCAGGCCACACTGATGCAGCTTCAGGTGCGGGCCGACCACGATCACCGAGCGCCCGGAGTAGTCCACGCGCTTTCCGAGGAGGTTCTTGCGGAACCGACCCTCTTTGCCCTTCAGCATGTCCGACAACGACTTGAGCGGACGGTTGGTCGAGCCGACCACGGGGCGGTTCCGCCGCCCGTTGTCAATCAGCGCATCTACGGCTTCCTGCAGCAGGCGCTTCTCGTGGTTGACGATGCTCTCCGGCGCGCGGATCTCCTGGATCTTGCGCAGGCGGTTGTTCCGGTTGATGATGCGCCTGTAGAGGTCGTTCAGGTCCGAAGTCGCGAACCGTCCTCCGTCGAGCTGCACCATGGGCCGCAACTCAGGTGAGATGACCGGGACGCACTCCAGGATCATCCACGACGGGTGCGCCTTGCTGGCGAGGAATGCCTCGACCACCTCGATGCGCTTGATGGCCCTGGCGCGCTTGGTGCCTGCTGTATTGTCCACTTCATGGCGCAGTTCCCTGAAGAGTTCGTCGAGGTCTATCTCGTCCAGCAACGTCTTCACGGCGACGCCGCCCATCCCGGCCTCGACGATGGTGTCGATCTCCTCCCCCATGTGGGGCCTGAGCGCCATGCACAGCCGCTCGAGCGAGCGGTACTCGTCCTCGCTGATGAGCTGCCGCTTCTCAACCGTCTTGAGCAACTCAAGTGCTTGCCGAAGCTCTTCCGTTCGCTCCTCAGCGTCTTTGCGCTCTTGCTCACGGCGCTGCTCGAGCTCCCGCGACTTTCGGCGCACCATGTCGGCATCCCAGTGCTCGATGGCCGGAGTGACGTCAGGCAGCTCATCGAGGTTGTCACCGTCGGACGACATGCGTGCTTGCGCTTCCTCGCCTTCGACGATGCCGCGGGGGCCGGGTTCGGGCGCCGAGGCGGCCTCGACGTTGGTGTGCCGCTCCACCTCTTCCGCAAACTCGGCGTCCATCTCGGCGATGTCCTGCTCCAGCCGCTCCTGGATGCCCAGGATCTCCTGATCAACAGCGTCGCGCATGTCGTCCATGCGCTCCTCGATGCGGGCACGGTCCACTGCTGTGACTATGTAGCTGCTGAAGTAGAGCACCTTCTCGATGTTGCGCGGGGATATGTCGAGGATCAGCGCAAGCGGGCTGGGCTGTCCCTTCAGGTACCAGATGTGGCAGACAGGCGACGCCAGCTCGATGTGGCCCATGCGCTCCCGCCGGACCTTGCTCTTGGTAACTTCGACGCCGCACCGGTCGCACACCACGCCGCGGAACTTGACCTTCTTATAGCGGCCGCAATGGCACTCCCAGTCCTTCACGGGACCGAAGATCCGCTCGCAGAAGAGGCCGTCGCGCTCCGGCTTGAAGGTCCGGTAGTTGATGGTCTCCGGCTTCTTGACCTCGCCGTGCGACCAGGTGCGAATCTGCTCCGGCGACGCAATGCCGATGCGGATCTTGGCAAAACTCCTGGAGTCCGTCACTTGCTTCCCTCCCGTCGCTGTCCGGACGGCACAGAACAGGGGCACGCGCGCGCGGCACGCCCCCTCGGGTCTGCGTTCATGTCAGGCGGCGCCACTGGCCGTAGCGATGGCGTCGCGCCCACTTGCAGGCGATGCGACTATTCCTCAATCGTCATATCGGCGCTGGGAAGGCTCTGGCGGGCCCGGCGCCGAGCGGCGGCGTTCACAGGATCCTCATTTGGATTAAAGTCGTCGTCGCTGTCTCTCAGGTCGATCTCGCGGTTGCCCTCGTCCTGCACCTCGACCTTCAGGCACAGCGACTGGAGCTCGTTGATCAGGATCTTGAAGGACTCGGGCACGCCGGGCTCCAGCATCGTGTCGCCCTTGACAATCGCCTCGTACGTCTTGACCCGGCCCTGAACATCGTCCGACTTGATCGTCAGTATCTCCTGAAGCGTATACGCGGCTCCGTAGGCTTCCAGAGCCCAGACCTCCATCTCGCCGAAGCGCTGCCCGCCGAACTGAGCCTTGCCGCCCAGGGGCTGCTGCGTCACGAGCGAGTACGGCCCGGTCGAGCGCGCGTGGATTTTGTCGTCCACGAGGTGCGCGAGCTTCATCATGTAGATCTGCCCGATCGTCACGGGCATGTCGAACTGCCCTCCAGTGAGACCATCGCGCAGGTAGCACTTGCCCGTGGTTGGATCGAGGCCGGCGCGGCTCCAAGCGTTTTGCCGGATCCTCTCCACGAGCGCATCGTAGTCGTAGTCCGCCGGAATATGCAGCGATGGATCGAGCTCGTCGGGGGCCGGCGCCTCGTCGGCCTCGTCGGACCCCTCGGGTCCCTCTTGCAGAATGCCCGCGAGCGCATCGGAAACCGGCGGCCCGCCCAGCCTCCGCGCAATCCGCTCGAGCTCGAACGGATCCAGCGCCCGCAAGCGTTCCTTGAGCAGCGCCAGGCGAGCTTCGCTGGCCTCCCGTAGCCGAGTTCCAACACGGGATAGCCAGTCCTCGGGTGTCTCAGCCGGCGCTCGTTCGCGCAGTTCGACAACGTCCGGGTCGTCAGGCAGATCCACATCGAGGCCTAGCTCGCTCTGGACGTATGCCTCGAGCTTCTGACGTCGAAGGTACGAGGCAGTGAACTCCAGTTCGCCTCGGATGTCGCTCTCTGTCGAGCCTTCGAACGCCGGATTGACAAAGGAGCTGTCGAGGAGAGCTCCCGCCATCCCGAGGTGCGTCTCGAGGATCTGGCCGATGTTCATGCGCGAGGGAACTCCGAGCGGGTTCAGGACGATATCCACCGGCGTGCCGTCGGGAAGAAACGGCATATCCTCTTCGGCGAGGATCTTGGAGATGACCCCCTTGTTCCCGTGGCGTCCCGCCATCTTGTCGCCTTCCATGATCTTGCGCTTCTGGGCGACATAGACACGGACCAGTTCGTTTACGCCGGGGCTCAGCTCGTCGGCCGTCTTCTTGACCAGCTCGCCCTCGCACTTCACACACGTGGTCCGCTCGGGCCGCTTGCTGAAGTCATACCATGTCGAGCATCGCTCA
>Ga0172368_10002445_pt1 | contig 23640 bp, 18 predicted proteins | sample Lak11m_FD_114540 | JGI IMG/M metagenome (GOLD analysis project Ga0172368, IMG submission 114540) | Freshwater microbial communities from Kabuno Bay, South-Kivu, Congo - kab_022012_11m | ecosystem: Environmental > Aquatic > Freshwater > Lake | place: Democratic Republic of the Congo: South-Kivu...
CCCAGAAACGTAAAGTATCATCATTGACAGATCCAATCGTAAAACGGAATAAGAATTTTTCTTTATAATCTACAAATTCATTACAAATTGCCTCTATACATTCAAGATGAGGTTTCGAAACTACTAAGATCTCATTTCCTGCCACTAAAATGTTTCTAATAAACTGTATCGACTCCTGCAAATGAGTTGGACTGATGTCGTGTGTAGAAGGCACCATTACACGTCCTTTACGAAAACGCGATTGTTTTTTGTTTAATTGATTAAGGTTTACTGTTTCTTCTTTCCAGCTTTCCCTTGTTTTATTATTTTTATTAAGTGTTGTTGCTTTACTATAGCAGTATAAGCAATCGTGTGGGCATCCCGTTATAAAATTACACGATTTAACCTTCCACTGGTTAGCCCCTTTGGTATTTTTGTACATAGTATTATTATGATTTAATTCATTTTGAACTTTCGTTCATAAAATGTTAGTGGTCAGGTCGTAAGGTGGTCAGTGGGTGGTTTCGAAATGTTGTCCCTATATATTTAATGTACACTGTGTTAGTGCAGAAGTCAAGAGGACAACGAAAAAAAATCTTATTGGTACCAATATGGAGCCCACACATTAAAAAGTATCAATTTTAGACCAGAATCATTGCTTTTTATTTTTCGGAAAGAGTCCCTGTTTCCCCGCTCTCTGTTTTCTAAAGCTTTTCCTAAAATATTATTTAAATATATTTTTTTACCAGGAAGGAAGCAGATTTTCCTAAAAGCTGTAGGTTATTGGAATTAAAGGTTTAAAATCTAAATGATTAAATACTAGTGGTTCACTTAAGCAAATTATTATACCATGCTTGGAATCATTTTTACTATTACACGAACAAGAACGTTTTGATTATAATATTTTTAAAGTATTGACAGTTGCATATTTTATCGCCCAATCTAATTGTAATTAAAAATCTTAGTAATATTTACTTTCTATATGCAACAGAAATAAATGAATACACATAGGATTTTTTTACAAAGGTATAAATCACCTCTGATTTTTTGATTAAATTTTTTTTTCATATTTAAATCTTTCACTATTTGAAACAATTTATTAAACTTAACCACCTTTCAAATCTTAAATATTTTAACTAAAAATTTAGTTTTATCATTAAAGTTTTGGATTTCCCAACTGTCATTTAAGCGACGTCCTAATTAATCAATTAATGAAATGTTAATGCATTTCTACTAAATAATGATATAATAACAAATTGTATCATCGAAACTGGACAAAAGACTAAACTTCAATTAAGTATATTTTTATTATGCGCATCCTGATTATGATTTTTTGTGCGGCTTTAAGATTCGCTGATTTCAATAAACATTTTAACATCTCTTTAATGTAGTCTGGATTCATTCCGGCTTTTCTAAGTAAATCGATACCAAGCTTATCAACTTTTGATTCATCTCTAAATGCACTAAAATTTAAAAAGCGAATGTAATTGTTCACTTTATTAGTTATGTGGCGGGAAGAAGTCAATTTTAAAGTAGTCTTGTAATAAAAATTATCAATTAGAATCGGTGGCGGAGATAGGAAATGAGCTATCTCATGTGCTAAAGCACCAATAATTGCTCCTTCTGAATTTTTAAAAGTTCCTATATATATAGTTGACTTGGTTTTCCTATCCATTCGATTATCGATAAAAGATTGGACTGAATCGTTAAGTAGGACAATACTTAATTTCTCTGTAATCCCCGGAATAATATCCTCAGCAACAGCTTTCATCCATTCTTCTTTAATAGAATTTTTTATAATTATGTTTGCTTCCATAAATGGAGAAAAAATATTATCTATAAACAATTAGGTAAACATTTTAATTATTTACTAAACTATTAAAGTGTTCAAGAAAACAAAATAATTAGTTTTAAAAAAACTAAATTATTAATATTTAATGAAACTCAATTTACTAAATCTCTTTTAGTATTTCTTTTTTACTTTGTCTACACATTTTGATGGAACGGGTCTATCAGGATGAAAACCCTGTTCTCGATATAAATCACAAGTTGCCTTTTTATGATCTGTTGACCAAACCTTACAATGCTTACAGTCTGCACATCTATCAGCAGATTTAATTGTTCCCATACCACGATCTCCTGAATGAATTCATAGATTTATTTGAGAAATAATTAGATTAAAAAGGATATTTTATAAAATGATTTTACAAGTTGAATATCTTCCACTGATACCTCAAATTAGTTAATAAAGTACATTGGTTACCTAGCCTTAAGACCAAGAGCGTAATTTATATAGCAGGCAAAATCACCAATTACTTTTCTGTCATCACCCAATTCTTTTCTCCAGGAGACATCTTCACCTTTTTTTATCATGTTTCTACTCATAATATTACATGCATCAATAAAAGCATTATGCGCTCTTTTTCTTTCCTCTTCAAGTATTTTCTTCTGTTCATCAGAAGCAAATAACTGATCTATTCTCAATCTAGAGTATCTTATAGCATATTCATAAAGTGAAATTTTTAACTCAGTACAATTTGATTGATTAATACAACTCATAATTTTAACAAAACCTATATAGCGTGATGTCGAATCTGATAATGCTTGTTTAGTTGGATCATCATAACTTTGATAAATATCGCATTTTGATGAGAGCTCACTTAATCTCTGAGTGGACAGTAGTATCTTGTTATTTATTTGGGAAAATTTATCATCCATTGAAGTTCTCTCAATAATTATATTTGTGAATCACAATTAATTTTATATTTAGATAATATAGGTGTTAGTGTTAATATTAGAATTATTTCTCAAATATTTTTAATCATCATGTAATTTTATTTTCCCAAAAGTACTAATTACGAAATCATAAAGAACTTTCTGGAACCAATTTGGTAACAATTCTGCATTCTCATAGTATTCGATCGCAATTTCAGGTTTCTTTAATAACTCTTCTATGTATGATCTCAAAAAATAATTTTTTGAATCTTTTATTTTTTTCGCTAGTCGACGAAGATGGTCATCATAAGAACTATATGGGGACATAACCTGGTTCAATAAATTAGAGTCTTTAAGTAATGAATGGATAGTATCTAGTCTTTTTCTAGCTGAAATACGTTCAGTTTCGGGTACATTAGTAAAGTCTTCATATCTATATTCTTTTTCCATAATTCACTCCTAATAATTTGACTTAACTACTAGATGGTTAACCATCGTTACACTATTTAAATATATACTCATAAAATATTCTCAACCAAGCAAAAATCAATTTTAGAAAAAAAATTAAAATAACTTTTCATAATTCCGCTATTTTTAGTATTGTGATTAAAAAACAAACAAATTAATAAATAATAATATTTCGAATATTTAAATCATTTTTTGCTATTCACTTAAGATGATTTATCTTTTAACTGTGAAAGAGCAATACTCGCTGCCAAAGGATGTATTCTATAATTCAAACCATACTTAACAGGATTTTTTATCTTAGCTAATAGCCGGGCCTTTTGACAAATTGGATGTTGTGAGAATTGCAAAGCTTTTGTGTAATCGTAAATATTATTACAGAGCAACATTCCGCCTTCGCCTGCTTGTATCCATTTATCATACCCAAAACTAAAAACTGCAAAGTGACCATATCCTGGAGCTATTGTTTTATTTAAATCAATTTCTTTTAAATCAGCAAAATCTTCAATCAATATCATTCCTGTTGCTTCACAAATGTTCTGAAGCTCCAACATTAATTGGTCATCTCCAATAGATCTTGCAATAATCATAGCTTTCAAATTTCTGCTATTATAAGAGTGAATTTGTCGATAAAAGCTCTTTTCTCCATCATTTAGTCTTACCGGTTTTGCTCCCGAAAATTTAACAACACCGTCTATCCCTTCCCACTTGCTGTTTAATATTAAGATTATACCACCTTTCTTTAAACTGGAACTGAGGATAGCTGTATGTAAAGCTGCTGTACAACTTGACATAGATATTGCATATTTTGAATGAAATGTCGCGCAAAATAATTCTTCTAATTCTCTCACATCGCCACCGCCAAAAATTGAACTTCCATACAAGGGCTGAGTAGAGGCTTTCTTTAACCAGTTTTTAAAAGCACTTCTTACAAGATTTTCATTTTCAATTAAAAATTGTGTTGTCATTCTAACCCTTCAGGTAAAGTGCTCGTTTAATTTGGTTAAGTCTCTCGCTAAGCTTTTGAATATCAAGACTGCCTGAAGCCTCATCAATAACATTTTCTGTATAGACAGGTAATTCAAAAGGTGCTTTTAATCCATGCCAAGGTAATAGTTGTTTAAATGTTGTCATGCGTAAAGCTTCCAATGTTATTCTTTCTATTTCTAGGGAGTCTGCATTGGTTTGAAAACTACTCGCAGCTTCAATGAGAGACTTTTGCTCAATTCTTCCACTATTTAAGGAATCATTTTCAGACAAAATTCTGGACATAGAAAGTACATCAAGAGTTTGCCTTGGAGAAATCTTTTTCTTCACGAGAATCTCCGCTATTTCCTTAATATTGACTGTTTCCTCAACGTTAAGCTTAAGTTGATTTGCAAGAATTGGAATTAATGCTTGCATTTCAGAAACATTAGGTAATAGAAATGGGATTACTACTCCGAATCTGTCAACTGTTGCCGGATCAAGCAGGTCGGGTCTGTTGGATGCAGCAATAAAAATTACTTTCCCTCTTAAGTCTTCACGCGCCATAAATTCCCAAATCCTTGCTAACATTCTTTGAGATGTTCCTGAATCTCCCTGGGGTCCTCTTTGACCTAGAGCTTGATCTATCTCATCAAAAAATAATATTGTTGGCGCAAGGGCCTCTATCGCATTGAAACTCCTTTCAAGATTTCTCTCAGATTCTCCCACCCACATAGATCTTACATTTCTTAAAACAACACAATTAAAACCAAGCTTATTAGCGAATGCCCTTACTGAAAAACTTTTGCCTGACCCGGGAACACCAACCATTAGTATTGCTCTAACCAGGTCATTTCCATTTCCACTCTCAAGCTGAACTCTTAATTTGGAAAAATACTGTTTAAGATAAGACATGCCAGCTATAGAATTAAATCCCGTATCAGTATCAAAAACTTCAATAAGGTCACCACACATTTTTCTTATTTCTTCCTTCTTTGCTTCTTTCAGCATGTTGCGTGTTAATTTTTTATTTTTACTTGCTGCCCCTCTTCTGAATAATCTTTCAATTCCTTTAAGAGATAAACCAGATGTTAATCTTGAAACCTCATCAATTGTTATCTCATCTTCAATTTTGGAAAACTCACTTTCGTTTCCCCTATCCACAATTAATTTGCAAAAGATTCTTCGCTCTTCAAATTCAGGTAAGTTTACTCTTATCATTCTAATTTTTTCACGAACTGATTCGCATATATGACCTTCTCTAACAAGCATGCATAAAATGTTATTATTTGAAGCAATAACAGGATCCGCGGCCCAGGAATTAAATAATTCTTCAACTATAACTTGCTCATTTTGGTTTAATCCACCACTATTCGGTGAATTAGGCACAAGATGTTCAGCATATTTTATTATAATTCCGCAACGGATTATTCCCTGATGCAAAAGTTTATCTATACCTTTTAATATTCTTAAAGGTTCAATTTGTTCATTCGAATTATTTTTAGTATGTCTTATTAGGACACCAGAATATCTTTCGAATTGTCCTATAGCTTTTGATTCATCCTCCACTTCAAAGAAACTTACTCCTTCAGAAAGTGAAAACTCAAATATGAGGTCAAAGTTTTGTTCTTTGAATCTGGTTTTTAAGTAGTGCTCAAAAATCATCGGCTTTTCATCGATTAATACATAATCAGAATGATTAAAGGTAAAGCCGATACACCTTTCTCTGCTACACACTGCTGTTTCAAATTCGACTTGCCAGTTTGGTTTTTGAATTTCGGTATTCATTTATGTCTCTTTCAATTTTTGTTGAGCCTTATTCTTTATTAGATCGGAATTGTTTGGTCTACTTATTTTTATTGGTATAGAAACCCGTATAGCTTTTCTAATTTTATTCTTGGTTTTTTTAATAATCTTTTTAGCCTCCTTACTTTCTGATAACAGTATTCCGCCTGATGGTTTATTATGTCTAAACCCTGAAACCAAATTACTTTTCAGACCCATTTCATCTAATTTCTTAAATAGTGTTTTTGCATGGTTAACACAAGTAGAATCACAAAATCCCGATATATCAAAATCTATATTCTCTCCGGTTATGTTAAGTCCGACTACGTTACCATCAGTGTTCTGCGCAACAATTGTTTGGGCGTTAATTTCTGACGCTGAATCTATGATTTTCCATTTACACTCAGTAATTGCTTTGGTTACCAGTACTGTTTGAATATCAACAACCGATTTTTCAATAAGAGCAAAAGATTCATTAATCAAAGTTTCAACCTTTATTTTTCCCTCTCTATCTTTAAGTGATTCCTGATTAATATTAACAGATTGATAGCTTGTCGTAAGTTCAGCAAATTTTTTTAATTCGGGAATTTTACTAATTGCTTTTAGTTTTGCTTGAGAAGTAGTAAGTGCAGGTGCTTCTTTAAGTATATCATTATAGCAAATTTTGAATTCTGTTTTCAATCCAGTTATATTTACTAAAAATCCATTTCTTTTACTCATGAGTACATCCATAGCTGCAGTACATTTTTCAGAACCGATTCTTATACCCTCGGCCATTTGAATGATATTTCTACCAATATTTTTCAATGCATTTGAAGCAATTCTGGTGTTTATTCTTGTGCTATAACTTGCTTGGTATGACATTGTTTATTCCTGTTTTAATTAAGATTTAGTGGGTCATTATAAATATTTCTTTGTCGCTCTTCTTCTGCAATTCTTCGTTCCTCTACTTCATCTCTAAGTCGCTGTATTTCGTCTGCATTATTATCTTCCGAAATTGCTTCTTCTGCCTGATCTGTTTCAGTTTGTTCTATATTATTCGATATTTCATCTTGTGCGTTACTTGTTTGTTGGTTCATTTGTGATCTTTGATTTTGATTCACCGTCATATTTTGGGCCTGCGTCTGAAGCTGTACATATCCTAGTGCAATACCCAAAGGAAGTAATAAATTATCATAACCAATTTCAAGCAACCATCTGAAAAGGATTAGAAGCAGGGTAACTATCATCCCGTAAAAAAGTAGCGATCCCCAAAAAGCAAGAAAGTTTACACCTAAAACTGCAACAGCGTAACATAAACTTGCTGTTAGTTTAGTTCCATTAAATGCATCTAAAGAACTATTTATAGTTTGATCAGTAGTATTGTTTACCTCCTCGAAATAATTAATTTCTTCCTGGTTGATATAATTAACTGCTGACTGACTTGATACACCGTAGTATATCAAAAAGCCATAATAAAATATTAGACATAATAAAAGGAGACTACTAAAGCTCCCAACAATCCATCTTCCTGTTTGCTTTAGATTAAGAGGCAACCATCCTCCTGGTTTAGCACACTCCTTCAAAAAAAGTCCAGCTACTAATAAACATACAATTGTTATTAAAGCATTTGCGGCTAAGAAATGTCCATTCGGATTTATGGTTACGTGCGATACTGCCCAATTGAGAAGAACATCAAAATAATCTGTTAATGATTTGATAGGAATAACTGTTTTTGCAGCTTCGCTAATCTCGCCTGCCAATAATTCTGGATCCGAACCCCAAAATTGTGCACCCATAAGAGAAATAAAAGATATATCGATAATCATTAAAAGGAACATTGCTATCGTGCATATGAAAGTTCCAAATAAACCTAATATATTATTCAGCCCTTTGTCTGCAAAAGTGGTGTAAATTCTTTGTGTACCTGCTGATACTCTTTCATAAAATCTTGACAGTGTAGCAAATAAAGCTTCACCCAAATGCCTCCACACCGAGTTGTTCTGGGAATGACGAATTCCAATTATTAAAATGTTATAAAATATGATGAATACGGAAAGTGAAATTATTATATAAATAAAAATTGTCATTTTATTTCATTCCTATATTAAAACTAAAGCTTGCTTGGGCATCAAGTACGTTGATAGTTTTCGCTCCTAAATCTTTATATATCTTTTGCCATTTGATTAATATGCTATTTTGTCTATCTGAGTTGTTGTCGAAAATAAATAAATGACAGATTGAAATATTATCCAACCTTTTGAACAACTTAGCATTTACATTATCCCTCCCATCGGAAAAAATATAGATGCTTGCTTCTCTATAATTCCTAGCAGTGGCTGTAGCAAAATTTACGGCAGATATTATATCAGTCAGTTCTGCTGGAGGTTTGTTTATCTCTTTTAATACTCTTTTCACAAATTCTTTGATTAATTTTTTATTCTTTTCATTCACAGCAGGATCAAATACAGTTTTAGCTTTTTCTTTTACAAGAATAATCTGATTAAGAGACGATACAGTTGAGTTTTCTCTTATAGAAAAGAAAATAAGTGTATCGCCAGGAGCCAGATTATTTACTAATTCATTTAATTTTTTCAATGAACCGCCTTTTAGAGCTTCAGGCACATTCTGTCCAATAAAAGAAGCAGAACAATCAAATAATACTATATGGACTTTGCCGATAGTCAGGCTGGTGACTAAGATTATCAAAGCTAAAGTAAATATTTTTTTCATTTCAATCTTAATTTTTTATTCTTGCTACTATACAATTCTTAGTTAGTTATGCAGGGTTAGTATTTTATTTCTTTAACAATATTTATTTCTCTCAGTTCATCAAGATCATTCAAGGATAATAGTTTTAGTTTAATGTCATACTATGCAGCAACACCTATAATTTTGTTCCATTCTAAAAACATTTTTACTCATTGCTACTTAATACTTTTTATTATTATAATCTTGTTCAGTTAGTAGGAGTTTGTAATTTATCAGTAGTGGATAAACTAATTATCTACTAAAACGGAAAAGAGTTAGAAAAGGTTAGTATTTATGAAAGGATTGCTAGGACAACTCAATCTAATATTCTATATCAATTAGATCATCTTCATTATCATCAGTTCCGCGTTTTGAGGAAATTCTCAGATCATCAAAACCAATTATGTTCGGGTCAGTGAATTTCTGTTTATTAAACTCTTTCATTAATTCTGTCAAATAAATGTTTTCACTATTGTATGTTTTATTATTCATTTGTAATTCATTAAAAAATAGCCAGGCAATACTTTCTAAGGTTTGTTTATCTTCGGTGGATGTAAGTTTACCTAAAGCTTTTTTCGTTATTCTTGATTTCAGTACTTCCCATTCGACATTTGTGATTTTTTGAATAATAGGTATTTTATTAATTCTTCGTAATTTATTTTCTAAAAGCTTTAGATATTTTTCGAATAGTAAGACCGTTTCTGTCTTACTTTCATTCTCTGGTACTATCCGGGCAATCTCTGTCTTACACGTAGTAATAAGACAGAGTAAAGAATTTAAATTATCAAGATGTTCATGGATTTTCACGGATACTTGATTTAAAATCTTTCTTATATGGCTAAACGTATTAAGTTTTTTTGTATTGTGAAATTCTGAAAATGCTTGATTGTTATTTAGCCACAAGACAACCTGTTCAGATGAAAAAGAAAGTAAAGATTCTTCTTGTTTTTCCTTTTCGCCAATTCCAATGATTTTCATATCATACACTAACCATCTTTTTTCTTCAACAGTCATATTCCAGGGAAATTCTGATAATTTAAGAGCAAGATTAGTATTTATTTGATTTTTGCTAGCCAATACAGTTTCTGTTCCTGTAAATTTCTTTCCTTTGAGTATTCTGTGAACATCTTTAAGTGTATAGTTCGGATTATATTGTGTATACCAAATGGCTACTCTTCGACAAATCATTTTATTAATAAATTCCTCATAGTACTTTTCTTTGGAAGGATCTTTAATCGACACAATTTTTTCTTCCTTTTCATATATTCTTCCACCCTTTCTTTTTTCATCTTTATCATTTTTAACTTTCTTTTTTGCTTTTGCTTCTTTTGTAGGTAGATCACGCCCTAATGCAACTGTATAACCAGATAGTTCAAATTTATATTCATCTTGAATAAGACCGTCACAATATATTTTTGCTTTTTCAGAAATATATAGCTCATTTTCCATATAATTAAAAGAATTGCGATGATAAGAATAGAATGGTTCAAAATATTTCCAATATTCAGATGTAATACGCGGAAGACGAACTATCGCTTCCTCATTTTCATCACCTATATCAATAAGCTCATCACACAGTAATTTAATTGTATTATCATCTTCCAGATAATCCCTCTTCGAAAATATTTCTGTTCGGATATTAAAATTTTTAAAGCTGTGTAACAAGAATTTTCTTGGCAAAGCAGATAAAGCAGCAAGCCTTATCATTCTCCCACTCTCAGCAATTTTATTAAGAAAAGTATATCCCTGTACTTTTTGATGTACTTTAACTTCATCAATATTTTCATATAGTCGATAATCACCAAGTATAACGTTTATCTTGTTATCTTTACCCCAATCTTCTTCAAGATATTTTGTGGCAATTTCTGCTGTGGGGCATAAAATAACCTCAACACCATGTTTTTTAAGAAGAAGTATTAACTTATGATCAGTATTTGCCTCGTCGTCAAGCCAGAGTAATTTCCAGCTCTTAGTATTTGTAAAAGATTCTATAAATAAAATCGGAGAGTGCTCACTAATTATTCTCTCCCCATACCTTCCAATTTCCGTTATAATTTCATTAATATTTTGATCATTTAAGTCAGAATATTTATTTCCTAGTACTTCTAAAAAGTCTTTGGGGTTATCATTATATACATCTGCAATACTCAATACAGCTTTATAAATATATTCCTTTATTTCTTCCTGACTTTTTACGTTTAAATCAAAATACTTAAAATCGCTCAAACGATGCGCTAATTCTCTAACCATTCCTTCTTTTCTGCAGTAAGTATTTTGTATGTCATACAATTCGAGCTTATTTAATGGAAGGATTTTTTTCATCTCTTCAACAATTCTTTTAGAAGTTGTTGGTAGTTGCAAGAAATTATGACCTATTGTATTGATGATTTCTCTTTCTGGCCTATTTGCAAAAACCATTTTTCTGGTAAGAAAAGATGAAAAAAGTATAGGAATATTGACACACATAAGTCGTAAATCTTGTGCAAGTTTAATCCCATACATATCCTGTAATTTTATGTGTTCATTTTTCTCATCTTTGTTCAATTCGCATAGTATCAAAATACCATCATAATTAATATTAATTTTATCAATACCTTCTTTAGAAAATTCACTGATGCTAAGATGTATGTTAGTCTCTCCGAAATATTCAGATAAAAAGTCTGGGACCGGGTGTTTCCAGAATACTAATTTTTTTTTCATTTCACTGATTTAATTTAATTGTTAAATTATTTTTCCGTTAGAATCATAAACCACACCTTGCTTTTCAATGTGTATTGTAACTGGCTGATTAACCTTTGGTTCATTTACAAGATATTTTAATATTTTATTAAAAAATTTCTTAAGGTCCTTATCAAAAGTCAATTCATGAGCCGTATAATAATGGGCGGCTTCATTTCTTATTTTGTAAAGCTCAGATCCCTTCGAATCTTTTCTTCTGAATATAAATTTATTTCTATAATTGTAACCGTAGATTGTCCCACGAGTGTCAAATTCTTTAAATCCTATATCTCCTTGTAATTGCAGAGCTTTATAGTTTTGTCTGATTAAACCAAAATTATGTATGAATTCTATTATATTTGAAAGATGCTGGATGACCTGAGAAGCTAAATACCAGGAGGTATTCGCCCAGGAATTATGTCCTATACCTAATTTAGTTGTCTGACAATATTGCCTCATTAGTGCAACAGCATCATGAAGTATTCCCTGAATTGTTTCTCTATCCGCTATTGTAGTTCTTGGAATGATTGTATAAGAATTGTCAAATTTATCTTTGTATATATATTCATATTTCCAATCAATCTCCTCCCACCAAAATTTTTTACCCTCTTTTTTATGGAAGATTTCTCTTATTTCATTTGTGATTTTCTTGATGAATATGTATTCATCGCCAGTTAGATTAGCAACAAGTTCAATAAATCGATTATAATTTTTTACTGATTCCTCAGTTGACTTTTTTTCATCCAATCCTTCCTTAACCCAATAAGCATCCGCACCAAGTCTCAATAACTCTTCATACGTTTGCATTTTATTCGATGCAGTAGTAATAATTATTGGAATACCTGGATATTTCTTTCGAATTTCTTTTAATATTCTTGCTCCACTCATATTTTGGATGGAATTGCCTTTAGAATTATCGTATTGGGGAAACAATCTAACATCCAATAAAATTAAATCTGGATAAAATCCTACTCCGTTATTTGTTGAACTGATAAGCTCATTGAACACTTTCATTAATTCATTAATACAAGATTCAAAATCTTGTAACTTAAAATTAACACTTGTAATCGGTAATGACTTAAATTTGGAAGTACTAATCTTTCCATAAATCATATGTTGAAAAATATCTGACCATCCTTCAGAAGCTTGGTCATCAATATGTACTGTTTTGATATTATTCCTAATCTCAAATTTTTCTATTAAAGTCCTATAGATACTCTGTTCAGCTGAATGTAAATCTTTAATATTCTTTAATTGCTCTATTTCATTTAATAAGCTTGCTATATTATTTTTTATTTGATTTAGTTTCTCTTTTATTTTTAATAAATCATAAATGCACTTATCTCTTATTTCTTTGTCTGTTGTTATTTTTAATACTTCATTAAAGTGCCATAATTTTTGTCCAACAGTGGCTTTGTCAAAGTCTTTTTTTAGCTTTTTTATATCTATTTCCTCTTGAAGTTCTATAATCCTTTTTTTCTTTTGTTCAACTGAACTATCAATTATAGCTTCAGATATACTATTAAGACTTTTTTCATGTTTGAAAGCAATTACAAAGTTATTTACATCTTCTAATTTTTTGTTGATAAGGTGGGGATAATATTTTTCATATCTCTGGGGAAAACTATTTTCTATGTCAAAATTTAGATTATAATCCATTGCTCTGTAAATTTCACAGAGCTGTTTAACTCCCCACCAATTTGCCTCCTGATGTCTAAATAGTTCAATACTATCATCTGTTTTTAAAAATTTCTTTATGCCCTTCCAATCTGTGACACCCCTAAGACTATGATTTTTTATTTTTGAAAAATTATAGGGTAATTGAAAATAATAACATCCTTCAGAGTTAATAATAAGTTGTTCTGGTTTTTGTTTAAGCAGATCGTGATTACTCTGAAAACTATAGAGAATAACTGGATTAGATATTTTATGTTTACAACGCAGCCATAGAAGTATTTCAATTCCTTTTTGTTCCTGCCTTTTGGAATTGCTAAAATGACCTTCAATATTTATGAATATATGAAGAAGATTATTCTCGAATGTTTTGTCAAATAAATAATTTGCAATATCCTGCGAAATGTCCCTTGGGTCCTTTGTAGTATCGAATTCAATTTTATTCTTATCTGTCAAATCCTTCCGGAGACTATCTGCAAATAACTTATTATCGTCAATGATTATTAGATTCACTATTATCTAATTCTTATAATTTCTTTTTGATAGTTTTTTATTGTATTAAAAAAAATCTTTTAATAATTCATCCCGGAATTCACTTAAAGCATTAATATAAATTTGATCAGATATACCAACATTTTTCATATTTCTTATTACATCAAATTTAGTCTTCTCATCTCCTTTTAACCAATCCAAGTTTAGATTCGATAAATCCTCGGTTGTTAGGCATTTGTGAAGAAGATTAAGTTTGGCCTCTAAAGTATTTTCAGCTATTGTCTCGTCAGGTGCTATCCAATCAATTTTGTTAAAGATCTCTTTTATTGATTTATTGTAACCATCAATATTGCCCCTATTTTTAACCAAATTTTCTAATTGCGATATAATTTTTCCATCATAATTATGATGGTCAAATTTATGATAGTAGTTGTTAATCTTTTTAGTTTGTTTAATTAACTCTAATAAGGAGTCATGATTTTGCCTTCCATATTTTTTAGTAAAATATTTATCGCTTGGATTACCGTGGTAAACCACATATAAATTTATAGAGTTAATAATATAAGTTTCAAAACCATTAAAGTCTTGTATTACAAGATCATTAACTAGAATTACATCAGGGATTATAGAACAATCACTGGTTTCAATTTTATCAATCGTAAAAAATAAAAATTTCCAATTCTTATCTGCCATATTTCCATTTAAAAGATTTTCAAAATATGCTTTACTAGTATCTGAATCATCTAACGTAAAAACAATTAAAAGATTACTCATAATGTTGCTCTCTTTCGTGAACTATAAAGTATTTTTACTAAAGAATATTTCGAGGGTACTTCAATGATATTAAAATTCAAATTGGAAAAGTGAACAAAGCAGATTCCATCAGGAATGTTTTCAGGAGTTCCTCTTTCAGATGTAATAACGATTCTCTTTATATTATGCCAGTTATTCAGTTTTTCATTTAACCAATTATTGACACATTGCTGGTTTTTATCAGTGTTACTATTGCCGAGGAATTTCTCAATGATCCCAAGATGGATAACTAAATAATCAATTTCACCTGCATTCCTCACATTATTTATCCATAAAAACATTTTATCTTTTAATTTATCATCATAATTATCATCGTGTAAGTCAAATTCTTTCTGCCTTAGCGGTACAATAATATTTTGCCTTCTCAAATTTTCATTCTCAAGCGCATTTTCATATCGTGACTGTATCCTTTCATCGATAAAAACAATTTTTGTCGTTGCAAACTCTATGATCTCATCTCGAAAACATTTTGATTGCTCTCTATAATTAGATATTAAATATTTAAAAGAATTTAGACCTTCTAATCCCTCATAATATTTAGCGCTTTGTGTTTGTGTGGCAAACTCATTGTGATTATCAAAATATATAATAAAATTTTTATCAATACCCTCAATTGGAGGTAGTCCTGATTTATTATTTCCGTTTAATATTTCATTTTGAAATGGTATGCCTGTATATATTTTAATTTTATCTTTTTTAATACCCTTCCTTGCAACTAAATGATCAATCCATTTGGGATAAAGAATATTAATTGCTTCATCAATAGTTTTTGACCTTTTTATATTATCCAAATCAACAATACTTAAAGTTGGATATTCATCATCATCAATATTTGTGTCTTCACAAAGGAATATACGATGAGGTAGCGATGCAATATTGTTTTTTACTTGTTCGAATATTTTGGAGTCGGTTATAATTAAAAATTTATGACGCTCATTATTTTTCGCATCTATATTATTTTTTATAAATATACCTATTGAATTTAATTGCTCATTTGTCGCGTTTATTGTGTCACCTAAAATTAGTATTTCCTTAGGCTTCCGGAGATAAAAATGATGTTGAAGTCTCCCTGATGCATCTTTACTTACAGAATAAACCTTTTCTTTTTTATCATTATCATAAAGATCTATTTCTGCATTATCAATTTCTTCTAAGGGGAGAGAATTAAGGTAACAGGCAGCCCCCTTCATTTCCAAAAAACCTAATCCATTAGCTCTAAGTTTTAAACTTTTTTTATCAAGTATCTCTTTGTTTATATAATCTTGAATAATTTGTATTTGATTATCGTCTTTTATTATTGAACCATCTTTCAAAGTAAGTCTAACGAAATGGCTTGAAACATTTTCTACTGAAAGTTTTATATCTAATTTTTTTATTAGATTAGAAATCTTCCTCGGTTTAAAAACAAATTCCTTATTACCACCATCCAATTTATTGATGGTATAATCATAGATTGTACTTTCAGCTATTGTTTCAATCAGATTATCTAAAGTATCTGAGGAGTGTTTAAAATAATTTCTAATAATGTTCTCAAGGATAACAAAAAATGCTTGCATACCCAGAATACCATTGGATAATGAAACCATAATTTTTTTATCATCCTCGCACTCAAATATCAATTCTCCAAATTCTCTATTTTCATACCCGCTAATATATTTGCGAACCACATCCACATTCTCAAAATGCTTTTTGATATCCTCAAGCGAATAAGATACATCAAATGAAGGCAGAGCGGCAGTTATATCAGAATTATAAAGCATTCTCTGACGAATATAATTTCTAAAAATATTTAATTTTATAGGATCTTCTTTTGTTAAGTCACTGGCAAGAATGTGGGATCCTGTATTATGACTCATAGTTCGGGCATTTAAAACTGCAAAAGCAGCTTTAGTTGCTTGACGTTTCAGTTCAGGATTATATATTTTATCAACTACTTCATCAGTAACTTCTCGCAATAGATATTCATCAAGTATTCTTGATATTTCAATAAAATTCTTAGGAAGATAAATATTAAGTAATAAAAAGCCTGATACTATATACTTCTTTCTCAAAATTGATTTATTACTCCAAATTAGAGTTTTACCATATTTTTCTTCACTTAATAAATCCTTTCCACTTAAAAAATTTATCCAATCATCTATAGTAGGCTTTAATTGATTTGTAGAACTTGTTAATGTAGACAAATGATCATAATAGAAAAGTTCTTTAGTGTACTCTCGATTACTAAAGTCTAATGTATCAATATGGCTTATTAATGGTTCGTCACTGTCTAAAAATCCCATATTATCTTGAAGAAGAATAGATCCATAAGTGTTTAAGAAAAGCTGTAGAATTCTGCAATACTTCGGAGTGCCAAGTGTTTCTAAGGATAGTATTTTATTTGCTTCTATGTCTTTAATGACTATGTCCAATCCTAAAAAATAAGATTCGCTATCTGATGTGGGTGGGTGAAAAGAAATATATGATCCTTTAATGACCTCATTGACCCGATTGATAAAGTTGCTAAGTTTTAGTTTATCTTCTTCTAAGAGTCTGACATCCGTTGGTTTAATATTGATATCTAAAGTATACTTTTCCTTTTTTTTGCTTAGTTGTGTCGGTGGTTCATATTTGATGATTTTAGAAGTTTCAAATTCATAAAGATTCCCATAATCATTTTCAGACATTTCAAATTCAAAACTCTCTAAATCAGGAACTATTTTTTCTTTTTTATTTAAGACTTCATAAAGAGTTAATATTCTATGTTTAAATTCGTCGACCCCACTTCGTTTGTTAAAGTTGAATGTACGAAGATTAGATTTAATATCTTTATCTACTAAACCTAATTCACAAAGCTTTTCTATTTTTGGCCACCAAATAGTATGTAAGAAGAGTTTTTTAAAATCATTGTCGTAATTATAGCTCGACCCATATTTTAAATGTTCTATTGTTTGAAGTATTTCAGTTAATGTCCCAGAATGACCGGGTAGAGCTATAATTATATCTGCTAAATCTATCAATATTTGAGTTCGATTACCTAGTGACGAAACTGATAAAATAGTATCATTAAGATCATTTGGTTTATTAATAATATAATTTTCCTCTGAATTTTGAGGATCGTTTAAATAACCATCATATAAAATTCCTTGTATAAAAGTGTTTTTTTTTGAGTTTTTATTTTTTTTAGATTCTTCCTTACCAATTTTACTAACTGTTTTCATTAGACCTTGATAGCCTCCCGTGAGTATGACAATTTCTTTATCAATCTCGAATAGACATTGCAGAATCTTTCCTACATCAGAGCTGTAATTCCCAATATCCCTTTCTTTACTACTACCAAAAAAGGCTACTTTTAACATTTCAATTTTTTAACTTCAAATAGAAATAAATGGGTGAATTATTTACAGGAGAATGATAATTTAACTGATCATTTAAGTCAACAAATGATAGCCCAGAACTAATAGCGGACTTTAATATGGTCTGTATTGAATATAGAATTCTGTGATAAAGAATATTATCATTTGATCGAAAATTAAAATACATTTTTTTTGAAAGAATTACCGGATAATTCGATTTCCGAGCCTTATTAATATTGTTATTTAGTTCCTTAAGACTCTTTGAATTTCTGACGAATTCAAATATTGGATTGAGCCCAATAACAAAAACAATAGCTCCTTCCCTAGAAATCTTTTTTATATTATTAAAAAAAGTATTCAGGTCGGTTATCTCTATAACGCTTAAAGAAACCACAACAACATCACATTTTATATCGTTTGAGACATAATCTTCTTCAAAATTAGAGGTAATAAATTTACAGTTTTCAAATTCTTTAAAATCCTTCTTTAGTTTTTCTATTAATTTATTATTGAAATCAAAGCCATAATAAGTATCGGTAATATCCCTAATTTCATCATATAACCATGAGGATCCACAGCCAACATCGGAAATTATTAATTTTTTGTTAATTGAACTATGGATTTTAAGTATTTCTTCTCTAAGAAATTCTTTAATACCGTTGTGCACATACCCAGCATCATACCAATATTTCCAACCTTCTAACCAAGAAGATAAATTTTGATTGCGGAAGTTTTTTCTGTTTTCTAAAAATTTAATCATTTTAATGCATTATAATTATTAACAAATGAATTATTTACGGTTTCTTCAAAATTAAATTTTTTTAACATTCCTAAATCTTGTAAATAATTTGCCATTCTGACCCATCTTTCTTTTGATGCAAATAATAATTTATCATTTTCTCCCTTAAAATAATTCAACCCTTTTTTTAAAGAAAGTAATTCTCTATTTGTATCAATTGTACTATCATATTTTTTTAATAAACCAATTGCTTTTTCAGGATTTTCCAATGCCATTTTCCAACCTTCCGAAATAGCGTTAACAAAATTTTGTACAATTTCAGGATTATTTTTAACAAAATCTTTTCTAGCAAAATATACAGTACCTAAGAAATCAACCCCAAAATCCGATGGATTTATTATTATATGTTTAATATTTTTTAAATCAAGAGAAACAGGTTCATCATATATAAAAGCTGGTCTGACATCATAATTACCAGTTATAAATGTTGCTAAATCGAATGGTATTTCAACTTCATTAACATTTTGCAAATTGAACTTACTTTTTAGAGTTTTATAAATTAATTCTGTGTTTGTACCTGTAAGAATCCCAATTCGTTTACCTTCAAAATCTTTAGGTGAATTAATGTTGGAATTATTTTTCGCAATGAAACAAGTAGGAGAAATATAATTTACTACACCAATTACTACCAATTCAGCACCTTTTTCTTCAGATAAAAGAATTCTATCAGAACTTACTACGCCAAAATCATTTTTCCCACTTAACACAAGTTTAATTGGATCTATATTATCCGATCCTTGTTCAAGTATTATATTAATATTGTTGTGTTTACTCGTCTCATAGACAGCATAAACTTCCCCAGCATATCCACTATAAGGAAACCATTCCTGCCTTAAGGAAACGTTAGAAAATTTCTTATCATTTATTTTATTTTTTTCTGATTCACAGGAAATCAATATTAAACAAAATAAAGAAACAGTAATAAAAAATAATTTAGTTTTCATTGTACCACGTCCCTTTTATTAATTCTATAATTTTTATTAGACTAAATAAAACATAACCAATCAGGGCCGAAATAATTAAGGAGGCCATCATTAAATCAGGCTCAAGTCTTTTGGCAGATAAAAAAAGGTTTTTGCCCAAACCCAATTCAGCACCATTAAACTCAGCAACAATTGCCCCAATAACAGAAAGAGTGGCACTAACTTTTAATCCAGCCATTATACTCGGCATTGCTAATGGAAAATATACATTCCGGATACGATAAAATTGAGAGGCTTGATAAACTGTCATTAATTCATGGATATTTTGGGGAATAGCTTTATAACCTTGAGCAAAGTTTACAAAAATTGGAAAAAAACTCATGATAGCAGCCATAGCTATTTTTGACGTTAATCCTATCCCGAACAAAATTATAAAAAAGGGGGCTAAAACAATTAGAGGAATTACCTGTGCCGTTATCATTAATGGTAATATAAATTCCATAATCTTGGGATTGAGGAAACAAAGAATCATCATTCCAAAACTAAAGCAAGTTGCAATTAAAAGTCCAACCATTGCTTCATAGAGTGTAATGTATGTTGCAGAAAACAGATCAGTGTAATTTTCAGCAAAATAATCAATTAAAATTGACGGTGAGGAAAGTAACAACCTAAAGGTATTATTTGTACTCCCTAAGTACTGCCAGAGTAGTAAAACAATAATACTAATTATAAGATATGATATTTTTCTTTTCATTCATTTTTCTCAATCTATGATCTTCTATTATCTTTTCTTCAATAATTTTGTGCATCTCCCCATTAATATTATTAGTCTGTTCAATTAGAATTTTACCATCAAAGCTTAGGCACAATACTTTATCACTTAATTTCAATGCTTCGGAAATGTCATGGGTTACAAGAATTACAGTAGTATCATTTTCACCCTTAAGTTGCATTAGCTCGCTATAAAGAGCGTCCCTCCAAGCAACATCAAGAGAGGAAAAAGGTTCATCAAGCAGTAGCAATTCTGGGTTTGTCACAAAACTTCTAGCAAGAGAAACCCTCGTTTTCATCCCTCCAGATAAATTTTGAGGTAAGTAATTTTTAAATTTCTGTAAACCTACCGCCTCAATTATGTAATTAATTTTATCCGGATTTGTCTGTTTATTAATCTTTAGTGGTAATTCTATATTTTCTTTCACATTTAGATTTGGGAAAAGGGTTGGCTCCTGAAACATAAAAGACAATTTTCCTCCCCTTAAATACTCAGAGGCGGATTTATTGTTAATAATTACTTGACCTTGTAAGAGATTATTATGGTTATTCGGAAGAATCCCGGCATTTATTCTAAGAAGTGTAGATTTCCCAGAGCCCGAAGCTCCGACTACAGCCAACGTCTCTCCTTTTCTCAATGAAAAAGATACATTATCAATAACGTTTTTTCCTTTATCATAAGAAAAAACAATATTTTCTACTTTTATAAACATCTTTATATATAAAATCAAAGAGGTTAGTATGAGTTAGTAAGATAAATCCATATACCAGACTGAATTTCCAACCTTTAAATATTGTAATTTAAGTTAAATATAATGTTCGTGAGAAAGTGGAAAAATTTCCTGATATTTTACATTTCCATATTAACATTTAATTCTAAAATTAACTCTTGAATTAATCATTTTTGTGATATCATCTGATTAATAAATGCTAAATAGGAATATTGGAGGGACTTTTAGAAGATCTTTGCGAATATAAAGTTGACTCACTTTAAATTATACTTGATCGAATACTCTTTCAATTTTTCATACATAACTTGATAATTATTCGTTTCCATTTTGTCAAAGTTCAATGTTTCCTTCTTTCATTTTAATACTGAATAAAATATTTTGTTTTCATTGGTGATATTCAATATTGAAAATTTTTATTTACTTAGTTATTTCATACTTTTTTAATTTCTATTCATTAAATTAGCATAAATAATTTAGGTTGTTTATGGGACTCAATTGTCAGAACTGTAATGAACCATTAGAACTGGATATGTTGATTTGTCCGGTATGTGATACTCCGGTAGAACGAGAATTGAAGTGTTCCAGTTGCGGGAAAAAACTCAAGCCACACTGGAGTAAATGTCCTTATTGTAAAACCGCAACGGGCAGAGGCACAACAGGAAGCACACCGGTAACACCAGCAAAAAATTCCTCCGAAAATCAAAACTATTCAAGTGGCAATCAGAATTACTCACGACTTGGAGGATTTGAAGAAACCCAAATGGGGCAGCCACAAAGAATCCAACAGATAGAAATAACAATTGGTGATACAGTTGCAGACAGATACGCGATAAAACAGAAGATTGGTCAGGGCGGATTTGGTGGAGTGTATTCGGTACACGATAATCTGACTGATAAAAACCTTGCAGTAAAGGTACTCCCCTTCTTAGATAAATCATCAATTAAAAACATACTACTGGAGTTCGAGAGCAGAGACAGGATAAAGAGTTTCGATCACGTGATAAAGGCATATCAACCTCAGCAGGCACAGTACAAGGGACAAGACTTAATTATTTACCCGATGGAACTAGCTGAAAAAAGTATGCGTGATTGGCTGTTAGAAACCAAAGACGATTTGGAAGAAAGACTAGAAGAAGGACTTGAAATATTTAAGCAGGCTTGCAGAGGAGTTGAAGCGATACACGAAGCGGGACTGATACATCTGGACTTAAAACCTGAGAACATACTGTTGACAGAGAACAAGAAAGCAAAAGACATAACACAGAAATGCCAAGTAAAGATAAGTGATTTCGGACTTGCTAGAGGATCAGGAAACAAAGATCTTGAGATGCTGCAGGACGGAATAGGCACGCCCGCATATATGGCCCCTGAGCAGATACTTGCAGCAAGATCAAAGGATGTTGGGAAAGAAGCAGACATATATGCACTGGGAATGATACTGTATGAACTGATTGACGGAGACCTTCCATACAGCGGCACACCTCAACAAATTAAAGAGAAGAAGAGAGATCTAAGTTTAACTATTACAATACCTAAATCAAGTATTACAATAAGCGAAATACTGGAAAAATGTTTACATCCAAACTTTAGAAATCGCACAAATAAAGTAGATGAAATACTTAATCAAATTGAACTGTTGAAATCGAAGGATGAGTCATATAATCAAGTGAATTCTTTTCTTAAAAAGTATGGATTCCGTGATATAAATTCATATGTTGTTGTAGAAGGTGTTGGTGTCATCTCACCATTAATTAAAGCAATTCTAATTGATGACTTAAAAATGGCCGAGCTATTATTAAAATCAAATGCGGATGGGGATTTTATTAATCCGTCCGGTGGTAGAACCGCATTAATGTACGCAATTGAAAGAGGGAATATGGAAATACTAAAACTTTTAAACTATCATACCGTAGATACTGAAATTAAAGATCATAGTGGGAATACAGCATTGATGATAGCTGTATCAAATAATAATATAGAAATTGCAAAATTACTTATAGAAGAAGGTGGTGCTGATACATATAGTGAGGAATCTGGTAGATTATGTATCATCAAAGCAATTGAAAATCAAAATATGGATATGATAAAATTACTAGGTTTTCATACTGATTTGGACATTAAAGATGATAAAGGAACGCCGTTATTAAACCTGGCGCTTAGAACTAACAATATAGAGATCATTAAGGAAGTTATTCGGCACAATCCATTTGTCAAAAAAACCGATGTTAATGGAATAACTCCACTAATGATTGCAGTCGAAAATAAAAATATTCAGGCAGCACAAGTGCTGTTAGAATATAGAGCAAGCGTAAATGAGATTGATTCGGATGGCGAGACCGCATTATTCAAAGCTTGCATGGCAAATGAAATTGAAATTGTAAAATTATTAATAAATGCAGGTGCAGATGTAAATGTCGGAAAAGAAGATGGAATGAATTGTTTAGAATTTACAAGCAATGATGAAATTATAAAATTATTAATTGATGCTGGAGCAAGTGAGGATATATGAAATTAATTTACTTTAAGTTAGATACTATTTAGGGTGGTACCAAAGTGGAGCCCACCCCTCAAAATGTTATGATTTTAAGCTGAAATTAAGGATTTTTTGATATAGCAAATAGTCCCTGACTCTCCGCACAATAAAATTAAGCCTTAATTACGTTCAAAATATGCGTTCTTGAGGCTTTATTTTTTTTAACAACCATAAGGTTCGCAGGATAAATTTATAAATATCACATTAATCG
>Ga0172368_10002446_pt1 | contig 23625 bp, 20 predicted proteins | sample Lak11m_FD_114540 | JGI IMG/M metagenome (GOLD analysis project Ga0172368, IMG submission 114540) | Freshwater microbial communities from Kabuno Bay, South-Kivu, Congo - kab_022012_11m | ecosystem: Environmental > Aquatic > Freshwater > Lake | place: Democratic Republic of the Congo: South-Kivu...
AAAACATCAAGCCCTTTGGCGGCCAACCCATGCTCGCCTGGTCTATAGATGCCGCGCGGCAAAGCGGCTGTTTTGATCGAATCCTCGTCAGCACTGACCATCCCGAGATTGCGGAAGTGGCCAGAGCACATGGTGCCGAAGTGCCTTTTGTTCGCCCACTCGAACTCTCCGACGATCATACGGGCACGATCCCGGTTATCGCCCACGCTATCGGCTGGCAAAACGCCCAAGGTAAACAAGTTAGCCAAGCATGCTGCATTTACGCCACCGCCCCTTTTGTACGGGCGCAGGATCTGAAGCACGGCTTGGAGGTTTTGGAGTCTAGTGGTGCGGACTACGCATTCTCTGTCACCAGTTACGCATTCCCGATTCAGCGGGCCGTTCGAATTACGCCCGAACAGCGGATTTCAATGTTCCAGCCCGAACACTTCAATACCCGCTCGCAAGACCTGGAAGAGGCATGGCATGACGCCGGCCAGTTTTACTGGGGTAAAGCCAACGCATGGCTTGCAGGATTGCCACTTTTCTCAGAGGGCTCAACCCCCATTGTTCTGCCCCGCCATCGTGTGCAAGACATTGATACCCCGGAAGACTGGGCAAGAGCCGAGTTGATGTTCAAGTGTTTCGATCTTTATTCCAAGGAAAATTTATGACATTTAAAACTGAGCAAGAGGCTTTCTGGGCCGGTGACTTTGGCACCGATTACATACAGCGCAACCAGGGCGATGCCCTGCTGGCCTCCAATCTCGACTTCTTCACCAAGGCCTTGCGCGGTGCGCGTGGCGTCAAAAGCTGCATCGAATTCGGCGCCAACATCGGCATGAACCTCAAGGCGCTGAACCTGCTGCACCCCGGCATCGACGCCCACGCCATCGAAATCAACGCCGATGCAGCTCGACAGCTGGGCACAGTGATTCCTCCTGCGAACGTCTACAACACGTCCATCCTGGACTTCGCGCCCGGCCGCCAGTGGGACTTGACGCTCATTAAAGGCGTACTCATCCACATCAACCCCGATGTGCTGCCACAGGTCTACGACAAGCTGGTCGCCAGCGCCAGCCGCTACCTGATGGTGGCTGAGTACTACAACCCGGCACCCGTGGCCATTCCCTACCGCGGCCACACCGACCGCCTGTTCAAGCGTGACTTCGCCGGTGAGATCATGGATCGCCACCCGCAGTTGCAGCTGGTGGACTACGGCTTTGCCTACCGACGCGACCCTAACTTCCCTCAGGACGACATCACTTGGTTCCTGATGGAAAAGCGTTAACCCTATTTCGAGAGACGATCATGTTGACTTATTGCAAACGTTGTGTAATGCCGGACACAAAACCGGATCTGCACTTGGATGAATACGGAATCTGTAATGCCTGCCGAAGCTACGAAAACCGTAAAGCAGTAGACTGGGATGCACGATATCAGGAACTCTTGAAGCTGCTCGAAAAGTACCGCCGTGCAGACGGGAGTCATTGGGATTGTATCGTACCGGTCAGTGGTGGTAAGGACAGTACCTATCAAGTCATACGTATGTTGCAGCTTGGCCTAAACCCGCTGTGCGTCACTTCCACTACCTGCGACCTCACTCCGCTGGGTCGCTCCAACATTGAGAACTTAAAGCGCCTAGGTGTGGACCACATTCAGTTCTCGCCCAATCCTCTGGTTCGCGCCAAGCTAAATCGTATCGGCCTGACACAAGTGGGTGACATTTCTTGGCCTGAGCACGTTGGCATGTTCACCATCCCGGTTCGTGCAGCGGTTCAGTACAACGTGCCACTTATTGTCTGGGGGGAGAATTCGCAGAACGAGTATGGCGGTCCGGCTGCGGCGGCAGAAAACAATGTGCTTAATCGCCGCTGGCTTGAAGAATTTGGCGGTATGCAGGGCATGCGCGTGACTGACTTGATTGGTCAAGATGGTATCGAAGCTAAAAACCTGATCCCCTACACCTACCCCAGCGACGAAGAATTGCAGCGCGTTGGCGTAACTGGTCTGTTCTTGGGTCACTACATACCCTGGGACGGTCTTTCAAACGCCCTAATCGCCCAAGCCAACGGCTTCCAGAGCTATCACAAGGTGGTGGAGGGTTCGATGGTTAATTACGAGAATCTAGATAATCACCAGAACGGCATCCATGACTACTTCAAATTTCTGAAATTCGGCTTTGGCCGAGCCACCGACTTGGCCTGTCTGCATATCCGTCGTGGTCGATTGACACGCCAGGACGGGCTAGAGGCCGTCAAGCGACTTGATCACCTGTTCCCGTGGGAGCATTTGGGCAAGTCGCTCAAGGACATCTTGCAGCCGCTGGAAATGACCGTAGACGAGTTCATCCGCATCTGCGACAAGTTCACTAACAAGAAGATCTTCAAGCGCGACGCAAGCGGTGCCCTGCTCAAGGACCGCGACGGCAACCTCACCAAGATCAATTACGACAACATTTGAAGTTATGAAGGTCGGTGTGATTGATTACGGCGTTGGTAATTTGGGCTCAGTGCTACGTGCGCTTGAGGAGTTGCGCGTCACTCCTGTGCTTGTCGACCGAGCGACTGACATGCACGCTACAGACTGCCTAATATTGCCCGGAGTAGGTAACTTTGCCGACTGCGCGCGCCTGTTAGATGCCGGTGGATGGATCACCGCTCTTCACGATGAAGTTCAGGGCTATGGCCGCCCGCTGCTGGGTGTCTGTGTTGGAATGCAACTACTTGCCGACAACAGCACCGAGGGGGCAGCAGAAGGACAGTACATAGCTGGCCTGGGCTTCATTCCCGGTAAGGTGCGGCACCTACGCAGCCTTGGCTGCACACATCGGGTTCCGCATGTGGGCTGGAATAGCGTTAGCCGAACCCGTCACGATGATCACCTTTTTAACACCATCCCTGATGGCACAGATTTCTACTTTGTGCATAGCTATGTATTCACTCCGGAAGACAATACTGATGTGCTGACCACCACTGACTACGGTGTTCCAATCACGGCAGCTGTGCAGCGCGGTCATGTTTGGGGTACACAGTTCCACCCGGAAAAGAGTTCTCGTGCTGGCTTCAGGATATTACGCAACTTCATCGAGGGGCCGGCATGCTGAAAGTGCGCGTGATTCCCACCTTGTTGTGGAAACAATTCGGTCTAATAAAGGGTGTTGGCTTCGACAGCTGGCGCCGTGTCGGTCCGGTGTTGCCAGCTGTCAAGGTCTATAACCAGCGCGAGGTCGATGAACTGGTGCTGGTTGACATTGTGGCCCACCAGTCGGATAACGAACCGGACTTCGAATCGATCGATGAGTTTGGACAAGACTGCTTCGTGCCACTCACCGTTGGGGGGGGCATCACGCGAATCGAGCAGGTGCAACGCCTGTTGCGCGCCGGCGCAGACAAGGTGGCCGTCAACACTGCTGCCTATGCTAACCCTGATCTGATCAGTGAGATCGCCAGCCGCCATGGTGCACAGTGTGTGGTCGCGAGTATTGATGTGCGTGCGCAGGATGGTCGCTGGTCTTGCTTCAGTCACGCGGGAAAACAGGCTACGAACCGCGAGGTGGTGGCGTGGGCGCGCGAACTAGAAGATCGCGGCGCGGGCGAGATCCTCATCACCTCCATCGAGCGCGATGGCACCATGCAGGGCTACGACCTGCCACTGGTCGAAGCCGTGGTACGGGCGGTGAGGATACCGGTCATCGCCTCCGGCGGCGCCGGAAATTACCAGCATATGGTAGACGCGGTAATCCAAGCTGGTGCGTCGGCAGTGGCTGCCGCCAGTATCTTCCACTTTACGGAGCAAACCCCCGCCGGTGCAAAGGCAGCACTGGCTGAGGCGGGTATTCAGGTCCGACAGGCATTTGTGGGTTGAAATGCAAATCGTCTTCCGCACCGACGCCTCCCTGCAAATAGGCACTGGCCACGTCATGCGCTGCCTGACGCTAGCCCATGCCCTCCGAGAACGCGGAGCGCAATGTAGCTTTATTTGCCGAAGGCATCCTGGAAACCTGATCGATCTGATTGGGCAACATGGGTTTCTTGTTCACGCATTGCGATGCGATCAAGCTTGGGCAGCGAAGGAAAACATACCATCGCATGCCGGTTGGCTGGGAGCTGATTGGCAAGTAGATGTTGAAGAATCAAAAGTCGGCGCTGGCGAGACGGCGATAGATTGGCTGATCGTCGACCACTACGCGCTAGACAGTCGCTGGGAACACGCCATGCGGGGGCATTGTCGCCAGATCATGGTCATAGACGACTTGGCCGACAGGCCGCACGACTGTGACTTGTTGCTAGACCAGAACCTGGGCCGCAAAAGAGAGGACTATTCCGGCTTGCTCAAAGGCAAAGCTAAAACCTTGATTGGCCCCCAATACGCACTGTTGCGTCCTGAGTTTTCGGCGTTGCGCTCGCTAAGCCTGGCCCGACGTCAAAACACTCTACAACTGAACCACCTGCTCGTCACCATGGGCGGGGTGGACAGAGACAACGCAACTTGCCAGGTGCTGGACACGCTACGAGGCTGCAAATTGCCTGCCGACTTGCGCGTTACAGTCGTCATGGGCGAGCACGCGCCTTGGCTTGCGCAAGTGCGGGCGCAGGCCACACAAATGCCTTGGTACACCGAGGTGTTGGCTGGCGTTGACAACATGGCTAAGCTGATGGCCGAGAGTAACTTGGCCATTGGAGCGGCGGGCAGTACATCTTGGGAGCGGTGTTGCCTGGGGTTAGCGACCATTCAAATTGTACTGGCTCAAAACCAAGTGGCCATTGCACAAGCGCTGAGCGATGCCGGCGCGGCATTGACGTTGCAGGCGGAGACCATCGCGCAATCATTGCCAGGCCTTATCGACACCATGAACTCGGCAGACAAACTCCACACCACCTCGGTGGCATCGAGCTATATAACGCAGGGCAGGGGCGCGGTGCTCGTCTCTGATTACATGAAAGAGATATATGCGAATTACTCTCTTATGCAGTGATCCGCAGCACCCCGTCAATTCTTATATACAGCGTTGGGCACAAGCTCAAACAGGATTGCATGACGTCGATATCGTTCAGAAAAAATCACAGCTTAGAGGTGGCGATATTTTATTTTTGATTTCTTGCTCGGAAATCATTAACGCAAGCGACAGAGCGAAATACAAGGCTTGTTTGGTGCTGCACGCTAGTGATTTGCCCAAAGGCAGAGGGTGGAGCCCCCACATTTGGGCGCTTATACAAGGCGCAGAATCCATTACTTTGTCTATGCTGGAAGCAGAAGACAAAGTGGACAGTGGTCGCATTTGGCGAAAGGTGCACTTCAGTGTGCCGAAGCATGCCCTGTGGGATGAGATTAACCACCTGCTGTTTACTGCCGAAGTGGAAATGATTGACTATGTGGCTCAAAACAACGTACTGGTCGCTCCTCATTCCCAAGCAGACACAGAGCAAGCAACTTATTTCCCGAAACGCTCCCCGCAAGATAGCCAGATTGACCCGAGCAAAAGTATTTCAGAGCAATTTGACTTGATTCGTGTATGCGACCCGAACCGCTTCCCGGCCTTTTTTGAATACCTTGGTAATCGTTACATCTTGAAGCTGGAGAAATCCAATGAGAAATGAGATCAGCATTGCAGGCCGAAAAATCGGACATGCACATTCCCCCTATGTGATCGCCGAAATGTCGGCCAACCACAACGGAAATATGGAAGCTGCATTTCGCATCATTGAAGAGGCCAAAAAGGCTGGTGCAGATGCTATCAAAATGCAAACTTACACGGCAGACACGCTAACGCTGAAATGCAATTTGCCGGACTTCCAAATCAACGAAGGGCTTTGGGCTGGTCGGACGCTGCACGAGTTGTACGAGTGGGCACACACCCCCTGGCACTGGCACAAACCCTTGTTTGATCGTGCGCGCGAATTGGGCATCACAATTTTTAGCTCACCCTTTGACAATACCGCCATTGATTTGCTGGAAGACCTGAACGCGCCTGCCTACAAGATCGCGTCTTTCGAGGCGGTGGACCTTTCCCTGATTAAGTATGCGGCCAGCACGGGCAAACCGTTAATTATTTCCACCGGCATGGCCGATGCGGAGGAAATTGCCGAAGCCATTGATGCAGCGCGTGAAGGCGGCTGCGAAGAGTTGGCAATTTTGCATTGTGTGAGCGGCTACCCAGCCCCCGCTGAGGATTACAACCTACGCACCATTCCCGACATGATCGAGCGCTTTAGCTTGGTTACAGGGTTATCTGACCATACGCTAGACAACACCACGGCCATTGTCAGTGTGGCGCTGGGCGCTAGCATTATTGAAAAACATTTCACCCTGGACCGCAATGGTGGCGGTCCCGATGATAGCTTCTCGCTAGAGCCGGGGGAGTTGGCTGCTTTATGTCATGGCGCGAAGACAGCTTGGTCAGCGCTGGGGAGCGTGAACTATCGTCGCAAGGCAAGCGAGCAAGGTAATGTCAGATTCCGTCGGTCGCTGTATTTTGTAAAAGAGCTTCAAAAAGGTGATTTGATAACTTCGGAATCAGTTCGGAGCATAAGGCCTGGCTACGGGATTCCGCCAAAATATATAAACAGCGTAATTGGGAGACGTGTAAACCAAGATGTATCTGTTGGCACTCCAGTATCTATGACCGTATTGGGTTCGCAATGACATCCTACATTGCCCCAAGCATTATTTTCTTGTTGTTCTTAGCGGCATTTAAGATTTTTGATAAACGTCTAGCTCCACCAGCCATAATATTCGTCTTAGGGTTTGTATCTGCGACTTTCTTATACAGCCTTTCGATTATCGCTCTAGATGTCGATTCGCCAAGCTTCGCACCGCATAACTTCGACCTGTCAGTTAAATATTCAACAGCATGTTTTGCAGGCTTGCTAATAGGCTATATTGCCCATGGGCTTATAAAGCCAATTAAAATCAAAAACAGCATTTATACCATAAAGCCAATCGGCCTAACCAAAAACAATCAACTTGTTTTGATAGGACTTGTGCTGGCATATTTTCTAATTACGCTAACAAATCACCCGATTTTAAGTGACGGCGATTATATTCGCGGCGAGAGTTCGTATGTCAACGACTCGGATGTCGGTTTGTATTATCGGATATCATTTATAGTTTCCCAAACTTATGCTCCATTAGTATTGGCGTTGTACGTAATATCATTCGGCGGCGCGTGTAAATATTCGACCCTGAAGAATGCGACCGTGATATCCATTGTGGCTATTGTAGGATTGACTTTACTTTCCTTTGATCGACATCAGGCAATGTCAATCGTTCTTATGATGATGGTGTTTTATCATTACAGGATTAGACCAGTCAAGATCAAACACTTGTTTAGCTTATTTTTAGCCATGCTTGCGCTTCAGGCAATGCGCCTATTGCGCTCACTCAATGTATCGATTACATCGGTAAATTTTGTTGATGTCTTTAACGTCCTCCTAGAGGCTGATTGGATTTTGATAGTAACAGGGCCGTTTGTTGCACTTGGCGGATGGGATGTTTTAACTAATGTATTTGATTTAGTACCAGGTGCCGACGGATACAAATACGGTGCAACTTACTTGAACTCGATAGTCGGGTTACTAATGCCAAGGGCACTTGGTTTGGGAACTTACGGGGCTGAGACTCCGTCCGTATGGTATGTGAATTTGTACGCACCGGGCACAACTGGGCACGGATTTGACTTTTCAATGGTAGCTGAAACATACATAAATTTTGGTCTAGCTGGTTGCGTTGCCTTTGTGCTTATTGGCTATATTTTGCGGACGATTTCTAATACCATTCTGCACTCCTCGGCGCCAGTAATGATTATATTTTCTATAATTGCACTTGAGGTGATAACATTTGCACTGCGAATGGATTCTAATTCGCTGTTTAAAGGAGTTTTTTTTAGGGCTGGAGCTATAGCCATGCTTATCAGCATGATGAGCACAACAAGTCGAACCGGATCATTAAACAATACACCATATAGATCGCCACGTTGAGGACGCTTTCAAACTAATGGATAGCGGCAAATCATGATCGCAGTAACTTAAATACTTTGATTACTTGCAACAATAAATGAAATTTTTACTGTAGTGAAACACTGTGCATCAATTTAAGCGATATATAAAATCTAAAGATATAGCGGCGCATGTGCGGGCGATAGTTTGGATTGGGGCTTCGACGATCACTGCTGTAGTCGGAAAGCTTATCATATTTGTTGCATTTGTGTTCTTAGCCAGGAACTTAGATGTCGACGAATATGCGCGGTTTGGAATTTATTATTCGTATTTAACTGCGGCTGCGGTGTTTACATCTGCTGGGATTTATGAGGCAATTGTCTCTATTTCCCCGGATAATAATACAAGAAACACTTACGCACCCATCTACTCCAATGGTATCGGCTATTTCGTTACTGTTGCGTTATTCGTCGCTATTGTATTCGGATTTTCCTACCTGGTAACAAAACAAGATTTTGAGGAATGGTTAATAGCATGCGTATCGGTTTCAATCGGAATGATCTCTGCATTTGTCGCGCTGCAGTCAAGCCTTTTGAGATTATCAGGTCAATTAACAAACTCACTTAAAGTTACAGGGATATTCTCAATAGTTAGCGCACTAGGTATGTTAGCGGCTTCTTACCATTTTTCCTTTATTACGCCAATCTTGGTTAGCTATGGACTGTCATCAATAATTGGAATGTTCTTTGTTCAACAATATGTCAATTACTCACTCGCGGCGCCTAGTCGCACACAGGCGCTTCGTTTTCTTCAAGAAAGTCTTCCTTATATATTGATCGCAGCAATAGGTTGGCTGTCGGGGTATGGAATGAACAGCATTAATTCCGTGTTGCTGAAAACTAGTGAAATTGCAACTTATACATTTCTAATCACAATATCAAGTTCATTGCAGATAGTAGGCAACTCGGTCAATATGTATTGGGGGCCTCGCGTCATTAATTATTATAGAGCATCCAAGTTACACTCCAATATTCATTCTGAGTCTTATATTTTTTATGCCACGGTTTCTGTCGTGGTTTCACTAATATCATTTTTAATTATAGAATTCTATGAGGTTGGTATAAGAGTGATCGGCGGAAATGTCACGAATTACGGAGGCAAGTCATTAGAGTTGGCTTTTATCCTAGGCTCATTGATCATGTCTATACCATGGTGGAATGTGCAGCATTATTACCATGCGAACAGTTCTGGGCCCTTGTTGATGAGAGTAAATATTCTGGTTGGATTGCCCTCAATCATAGTATGGATCACACTTATCTTTCTTTTTGGAGAGATCGGTCTTTACGTTGGGCTTTTGCTTGCTACAAGCCTAAGATCATTGGCACTATCGCTCGTAGCCAAAAGCATGTGGCGTTGCAACTCACCGATTACTATCGCTGTTATTTTTACAGTCTTGGTTATATATTATGGTTCGAATTAACGCTGACATGCGCAAAAGTAATATTATCCTCGGAATAGATAGTTGGACAGGAGGCGCGTCCAATTACTCCCGGTTGGTCACGGCTTTTGAGGAGGTAGGTCTGTCATTAAAGCTTGTTCACTTTGGTTCACTCGGACATGATGTAGCAAGAAACAAAGAAGAAGTTATTGATCGCCTACCGGTTTACGATATAAGCTACTATCGTGATCAACGAATTTTGTCAGTTATAAAACATGAATCTCCTGCTGCCGTCTTATTTCTTTCAACGGAAGCTTTTTTACATCGCGCTGCGATTCGGTACTGTAGATCTTTAAATATTCCAACTATTCATCTTTATCATGGACTAATTTCAGTTCAAGCCGTAGAGGGCGGAAATCCTGATCATTATTCTCTTCTTGCGTTAATAAAGATGAACTTTAGTAGGGCATATAAAAATATATTTCGTATCCTGCCAATTTATATCGAGTCCTTACTTAAAACAGAAGCTGGTCCGTCAGATTTTTTACAAATTGGACGCGATTTATTGACAAAAGTCCTTGGCGGGTATAATAAAGTTGCGGCGCCCGATGCGGCAACAACATGTTGTTTGGTTTATGCGGACTCGGATATTGTTCACGCAAACACTAAGTATCGCATACCAAAAGAGAGGATCTTTGTTGTAGGCAATCCTGATTATATTAAATTCAAGCTTATTGAATCAGACCACCTATCAGCAATTAATAACCAAAAAAAATCTGAAATTATATATATCGATCATGGTGGATCTAATTGCGGCTTAAATTTTAAGTCAGAGAATGAATTTTTGTTATTTCTCACAAAATTGAACAATGAATTAAATGCTCAAGGTTTCCGTCTCAAAATTAAACTTCACCCTTCCCAATATATGACCACCATTCCAGAGAAATTGAGAGAGGTTGGAATAAATATTACTACTGATGATTCGTTTTTGATTGATTTAAAATCTAGCGCAGCCGCAATCGTCGGCCCTTCAACAGCCGCCATGATACCCGCGATATTGGGATTGCCAGTATTTTTGGCTAGATTCGAGCAATTTCGTGATCAAAAATATGGAAAGTCACTCACAAGTTATCCGCGAGCACATGTATTAGCCACACCTCAAGACTTATCAAATATTTTAAGTAAATGCTATATTGATAATAAGAGGAGTGAGTGTATTGATTGGATAGCTAGGAATATAGGGCCCTTGCCTGCCTCGGATATGCCGAAGAGAGTGGCTCATTTTGTGAAAATCACTGCTAACTAAAAACATAGAGCGCTTCTATTATATGTGTGGAATTGTAGGCTTTGCGGCCAAATCTCCAGTGGAAGAGTTTACGTGGCTGAGCTTAGCTTCGGATTCCATTATTCACCGAGGGCCAGACTCTGCTGGTCTGTGGGTATCTCCTGATCACAGGGTTGGATTGGCGCATCGTCGTTTGGCAATCATTGATCTATCTCCGTCCGGGCATCAACCGATGTCAGTATGCTCCAATCGATTTCATGTCGTATTTAATGGTGAAATCTATAATTTCCGAGAACTCCGAACTGAGCTTAGGGAATTTGGGCATCAATTCAGCACAGATAGCGATACCGAGGTTTTGCTTGTCGCATATAGGCAGTGGGGTGAGGGTTTTTTGTCGCGACTAAATGGCATGTTTGCCTTTGCGCTCTATGACTCAGATAGTCACTGCCTGCTATTGGCGCGGGACCGTGCGGGAGAGAAACCGTTATATTATTTTGCTGCTGGGGATACGATCAACTTCGCTTCTGAGTTGAAAGCATTGATGCATGTTCCAGGCTTGGACCGGCGTATCGATCGGCAAGCCTTTGATTGCTATCTCGGATTGGGATTTACTCCTGGTAGCAAGTCGATATTGGCACAAGTATCAAAGTTGCCGCCTGCGCATTTTTTACGCTTTGATTTAACTAATGGTGCCTGTGCAATCCGTCAGTATTGGTCTCCGCCCGCACTGTTAAGCGACGCGGAATCATCATCTGCGGAGGACTTGGTTCAGGAACTTGATGCCCTTTTGCAGCAATCAGTTGAGCGGCAATTGGTCGCAGACGTACCCGTCGGTGTTTTGTTAAGTGGTGGCCTCGATTCAAGTATCGTTACCGCCCTCGCCGCAAGGGCTCGTACAAAAGTGCGGACCTTTACAGTTCGATTCCCCGGCGGTGGTCGGCACGACGAGTCAGCGCATGCGCAAGCCATAGCCAGTTATTTCGGAACAGATCATTCAACGCTTGATGCGGAACCGTCGACTGTAGACATTCTTCCCCTCCTGGCCAAACAATTTGATGAGCCGCTTATTGATTCATCGATGGTTCCCACGTATCTGGTCAGCCGCCTCGTTAGGCAACATTGCACAGTAGCCTTAGGTGGCGACGGTGGTGACGAACTATTTGGCGGCTACACCCACTATGATCGGATGATCAAGCTGCAAGCTCGCTTTGGAAGTATGCCTCGACCATTTCGCAGTGCCGCCGCGCTGTTGGGGAGACACTTGCTCCCTATTGGCTTCAAAGGGGGAAACTGGATTCAAGCACTCGATATCGATTTCGCGCATGATGTACCACTGGTCGCCAGCTATTTCGATCGTTCTTCACGTCAGGCGTTGTTTGGTTTCGACAACGCATTCGCAGAATTATTTTGGGCCCAAGGAACGCCAAGTGACCGTGATTTGCTTCAAAGGGCTACCCGGATGGACTTCGAAAACTACCTGCCCGAGGATATTTTGGTGAAAGTAGACCGGGCCAGCATGCTGAACTCACTCGAAGTTCGTGCCCCAATGCTCGATAAGAATGTGATCGAATTTGCTTTCCAAAAAGTTCCTTCTCGGTTTAAAGCAACGTCGAGTGCTCGAAAGATTTTGCTACGTGCTTTGGCGAAAAGATTGTTACCGTCAGATTTTGATATTACGCGCAAGCAGGGATTCTCGATTCCGATATCGAATTGGCTGGAATCTGGGCCTTGGTTGAATTTCTTTAAGGATGTGCTGCTGGACAAGGAGCAAGCCACATTTAACCGGAGTTTCGTAGAAAAACTGTTCAAGGGGCAAGCGGCCGGGCGATCTAATGGCGAGCGTCTTTTTGGGCTAGTTATGTTTGAGTTGTGGCGTCGTGAATATCAGATTGATTTCTAGAAAAAAACCAAATCATTATTCACATACCATCAAATGTTATATGCCTAATAAAACTAGACTTGTTGTTGGAATTGATGCATCAAGAAATCGATCTGGTGGAGCGAAAGCGCATTTGATTGGACTTATCGCCCGAGGGAATCCGATTGAACATGGAATCCAACAGGTTCATCTTTGGGCTTATAAGTCGCTTTTGGATTCCGTCCCCGATCAACCGTGGTTAGTGAAGCACAATCCGTCTGCACTAGAGAAATCTCTCATTCAACAAGTAATTTGGCAAGTATTTCATTTACCTGGGGAAGCACATGATGTTGGCTGCGACATCATGCTCAATACAGATGCGGGTACCATGTCGGGCGTTAGCCCATCGGTCACCATGAGTCGCGACATGCTGTCGTATGAGCCTGGAGAAATTGAGCGCTACGGTTGGAGCAAGGCTCGGTTACGTCTGGTTCTCTTGCGCTATATTCAGAATCGGTCACTGCGCCGGTCAAATGGCGCTGTCTTTCTCACGAATCACGCAGCCAAAGTGATTCAGCAATCATGCGGCACCTTAGCGAGTGTCGCATTTATCCCGCATGGTGTCGGGCAGAATTTTCAAGAGCTTAACCATACATTGCCTTGGCCCGCTAACGGGGAACGTCCCATAAGACTTCTCTACATCTCGAATGCGGCTTGGTACAAACATCAATGGATGGTGATACGCGCGGTTGAGATGGTGCGAAATGAAGGAGTCAATGTCATTTTGACCCTGGTGGGTGGCGGCAACGGCCCTGCACAACAAAAGCTTCGCCGCCAAATGGCACTTTCAGACCAACGAGGTGAATTTGTCATTCAAAAAGAATTTGTACCTCAGGCTGATCTGCCCGGGTATCTGGCGGAGGCGGACATTTTTGTCTTTGCTTCAAGTTGTGAAAACATGCCGAATACCCTGGTTGAGGCTATGGCCGCTGGATTGCCTATTGCATGTTCCCGGCGAGGTCCGATGCCGGAAGTTCTTGAGGATGGTGGAGAATATTTTGACCCCGAAGTGCCAGAGTCCATCGCCAGCGCTCTTCGCAAACTAATAGAGGATTCTGATTTACGGCAAAAACTTGCGCTCCGTGCGAAGACGCTGGCAACTCGCTATTCTTGGGAACGATGCGCACGGGAAACCTGGTCGTTTATTGCAGAAACCTATAAACATTCACTTAGATAGTTGAATATGACTGACCGAAATTATCAGATTTGCACTTCGTGTGTAATGGACACCACTGACTCAATGATCGTTTTTGATGATCAGGGAGTTTGTGATCATTGCAACACTTTTAGGAATGTCACCCTGCCGAGTTGGGATACCGGTCAGGGTGGAGAAACGCAGCTTGCCTCGCTGGTTGATGCGATCAAGCGAGAGGGGCGAGGTAGGGATTTTGACTGCATTATCGGCATGAGTGGAGGGATTGATAGCTCTTATCTACTGTACATCGCCAAAGAGAAGATGGGATTACGTCCTTTGGTGTTTCATGTGGATGCAGGCTGGAATTCACAAGTTGCAGTCAATAACATTGAACGTCTGATTGATGGACTAGGGCTAGATCTGTTTACGGAGGTCATTGATTGGCAAGAGATGCGTGACCTGCAGTTGGCATTTTTTAGGTCTGGCGTTTCACATATTGACACGCCTCAGGATCACGCTTTCTTCGCAACGATGTACAAGTTTGCGACTCAGCACAATGTTAAATACATCCTCACCGGCGCCAACCTTTCGACGGAGTGCATTCGAAATCCAGTGGAGTGGATGTACTACCAATCGGACTCGCGCCAACTCCGGGATATACATCGCCAATTCGGCACTCAGCCACTCAAGACTTTTCCGGTGACGTCAATTCTCTGGCATAAGATTTGGTTGCCGTATATCAAAGGAATCAAAGTTGTTCGTCCGCTGAACATGGTGCCTTACATCAAGGAAGAGGCTAAACAGCTTCTGATGGAACGTTTTGGCTGGCAGCCTTACCCTCAAAAGCACTTTGAGTCCCGGTTTACCAAGTTCTATGAAAGCTACTGGCTGCCAAAGCGTTTCGGCTACGACGTGCGACGCGTTCAATATTCCAGCCTGATTGTGACCGGACAGATGACCCGTGATGAAGCCTTGGAAATGCTCAAGAAGCCTAGTTACGATGAAGCGACAATTCGACAGGAAATCGAGTTTGTAGCCAATAAGTTGGGGATCACCGTCGATGAGCTTGATAACTATATGACGCTACCTCTCAAAACCTACAAGGACTACAAAAACCAACGCCAACTTTACGATTACGGCGCGCGGGCGATGCGGGCCCTTGGTCTGGAAATTGGTGGCAAACGATGATTGCGCTGGTTGACTATGGCCTTGGCAATATTCAGGCTTTTGCCAACATTTATCGACACCTAGGCATTGAGGCTGCACCTGCCCGCACTGCGAATGATTTGCGAACAGCATCCAGAATTATTCTGCCTGGTGTGGGCGCATTTGACTGGGCAATGACGCGTCTTCAGGAATCTGGCTTGCGGGAGGCGTTGGACGAGGAGGTTCTAGGCCAAAAAAAACCGGTATTGGGTATTTGTGTGGGTATGCAGATGATGGCTCGCGCTAGCGAAGAAGGGAAACTTCCGGGCTTGGGATGGATTGATTCAACGGTCGAAAGGTTCGATACCCGTTTGCTCGAGAGCAAGACCCATCTGCCGCATATGGGTTGGAACGAAGCAATTCCCCTTCGAACAGGTACTCTCTTTTCAGGCCTGGATGCGCCACGCTTCTATTTCTTGCATTCCTATTTCATGAAGACTGACCGTGAGCAGAACGTACTGGCCACCTCCAATTACGGAGTGACATTTACGTCGGCGGTACAGGCGGGGAACGTCTACGGAGCACAATTTCATCCGGAAAAGAGCCACCAGTGGGGTGTCCGTCTGCTGAAGAATTTTGCGGAGTTAACCTGATGCTGCGCCCACGATTGATCCCCTGCCTTCTGCTTCACAAAGGCGGCCTCGTCAAGACCGTTAATTTCGAAAATCCCAAGTACGTTGGGGACCCGATCAATGCGGTTCGTATTTATAACGAAAAGGAGGTTGATGAGTTGATGGTGGTGGACATCGATGCCACCGTCAAAGGTACTGAGCCAGACTATCGGCTTATATCGCATCTTGCCTCTGAATGTCGTATGCCTCTATGTTACGGTGGAGGAGTACGAACAGTAGCTCAAATTGAGAAGATCATCAGCCTTGGCGTTGAGAAGGTTGCCGTTAGTTCGGCTGCAGTTGAGAATCCGATACTGATTTCTGATGCTGCCTGCAGGGTTGGTAGTCAGAGCGTAGTGGTGGTCATCGATGTCAGGAAAGTTGGTTTGCTTCGTCGCCTAGAAGTGGTAACCCACAATGGCTCTGGTCGAACAGGGCTTAATCCGGTTGAGTTTGCGCGCCAGATGGCGGAGTTTGGCGCTGGCGAAATCGTAGTCAACTCGGTAGATCGGGATGGCGAGATGAAGGGATATGACCTCGACTTGATTGAACAGGTTCGGCAGGCGGTGCATCTGCCTCTGACCGTGCTCGGTGGAGCAGGTTCGCTAGAAGATATAAAAGAGCTGATCGGCCGCTACGGGATTATTGGCGCCGCCGCTGGTAGCCTTTTTGTTTTTAAGGGCCGGTATCGTGCCGTGCTGATTAATTATCCCACCCGAGTAGAAAAAGAAGCTTTACTGCAAAACTAAAGAGTATTTCATATGAAACAGATATTACAGAGTCTAAAAACGGGCACCACTGAAGTAGCCGAAATTCCGGTGCCGAATGTCAAGCGTGGTCAACTCCTTATTCAAACGTCACACACTTTGGTGTCTGCAGGGACTGAGCGAATGTTGGTGGAGTTCGGCAAAGCTGGCTGGGTAGACAAAGCCCGTCAGCAACCAGATAAGGTACGGATGGTTCTGGACAAGATCAAGACTGACGGTCTGATGCCGACAATGGAGGCGGTCTTTAACAAACTCGATCAGCCTTTGCCTTTGGGGTACTGCAATGTGGGGCGCGTAGCAAAAGTCGGCGCTGGCGAGACGGCGTTTGCTGAGGGCGATCGGGTCATTTCCAATGGCAAGCACGCTGAGGTGGTAAGTGTGCCCTTCAACCTCTGTGCCAAAGTGCCGGGCTCGGTATCCGATGAAGAGGCCGCTTTCACCGTGCTGGGGGCTATTGCCTTGCAAGGTATCCGGTTGGTTCAGCCAACTCTTGGGGAGACGGTTGTAGTCACTGGTCTCGGGTTGATTGGGCTTGTGACAGTGCAGCTTTTACGCGCCCATGGATGCCGTGTGCTCGGCTTGGATTTCGACAAGGAAAAACTGGAGTTAGCGCGCCAGTTCGGTGCGGAGGTGGTGGATTTGGCGGCCAGGCAGGATCCTGTCAAAGCAGCAGAGTTGTATTCCCGTGGCCGTGGCGTAGATGCAGTGATTGTCACCGCGGCGACAAAGAGTAGCGAGCCTATGCACCAGGCTGCGTTAATGTGCCGCAAACGCGGCCGTATTGTTCTAGTAGGGGTCACAGGCCTTGAACTGTCGCGGGATGACTTCTTCAAAAAGGAACTGACCTTTCAGGTTTCGGCGTCCTACGGTCCGGGGCGTTACGACCCGAACTATGAAGAAAAAGGCCAGGACTACCCGGTGGGCTTTGTTCGTTGGACGGAACAGCGAAATTTCGAGGCGGTGCTGGACATGATGGCCGATGGCCGTCTGGATGTGAACCCTCTGATTTCGCACCGCTTCGCCATCGGCGAGGCGGAGAAGGCATATGACTTGGTCGGAGGCGCAGGACCTTCTCTTGGCATTTTGCTTGCCTATCCCGGTCTGGAGATCACTCCGGCGGCGAGGACCGTGAGCCTGAGAACCGCTGGGGCTACTTCATCGGCGGCAAATGCTGACAAGGCAACGGTGAGTTTTGTCGGTTCCGGTAACTACGCGACGGCAGTGCTGATTCCCGCTTTTAAGGAAGCGGGGGCGCATTTACGTAGTGTGGCGTCCAGTGCGGGGGTGAGTGGTGTTCACGCGGGCCGAAAGTATGGTTTCGACGAGACAACGACCGACACGAATCGGATCTTCACAGATTCGGCGACGAACGCGGTGGTGATCACGACCCAGCACGATAGCCATGCCCGCTTCGTACTGCAGGCGCTACGGGGCGGCAAGCATGTCTTCGTTGAAAAGCCTCTTTGCTTGACCCTCCCCGAATTGGCGGAGATCGAGTCCGTTCATAAGGATGCCGGCGAGCGTCTGATGGTGATGGTAGGTTTCAACCGCCGGTTTGCTCCGCAAGTTCAGAAAGTCAAGGAGTTGCTGAACAGCGTAACCGGGCCGAAGGCTTTCATCATGACGGTGAATGCCGGGGCCATCCCCGCCGATCATTGGACCCAGGACCCGGAAGCGGGAGGGGGGCGAATAATCGGTGAGGCCTGCCACTTCATCGATCTGTTGCGTTTTTTGGCCGGCGTTCCTTTGACCGCCTGGCAGAAAACTAGCATGGACTCGCCGACCCACGATACGGTGACGCTACAGTTGACTTTTGCGGATGGTTCCATAGGGTCGGTGCATTATTTTGCCAACGGGCACAAGGCCTTCCCTAAGGAGCGTCTTGAAGTTTTTGCTTCCGGTCGCGTCTTGCAACTTGACAATTACCGCAAATTGACCGGATTTGCTTGGCCAGGTTTTACCAATATGAATCTATGGCGACAAGACAAAGGCCAAAAGGCCTGCGCCAAGTCCTTTGTGGATGCGATTGAAGGAAGGTCTCCCGCTCCCATCCCCTTTGATGAAGTCCTGGAAGTAAGCCGAGTCAGCATTGAGCTCGCGGGGGGCGCACAGTGAAGTTGATCGACATCATCGCTGGGGCGCGGCCGAATTTCATGAAGATTGCTCCGATCATCCGCGCCTTGCAGGCTCGGGAGGCCGCTGGTGGGCCATTACGTTATCGCCTGGTGCACACAGGGCAACACTACGATGCCCGCATGTCGGGTGATTTTTTTGACCAGCTGGGCATTCCGAAGCCTGACGTGAACCTTGAGGTGGGCTCTGGTACCCAAGCGGAACAAACCGCTGCCATCATGACACGCTACGAGCGACTGTTGCTGGATGCCCCCAGTGACTTGTGCCTGGTGGTGGGTGACGTAACTTCCACGATGGCTTGCGCTATTGCGGCACAGAAGCTTCACGTGCCCGTGGCGCACGTGGAAGCCGGTATTCGATCTGGTGATTGGTCAATGCCGGAAGAGATCAACCGTATGGTGACAGATTCCATCACTAACTGGTTCTTCACCACGAGCGAAGTAGCGAGTGCTAACCTGCGCAAGTGTGGTGTGGCGGATGAGAGGGTCTTCTTCGTCGGCAACACCATGATCGATACCCTGCTATCGAATCTCCCTCGTTTGCAGAAGCCCGCCTTTTGGGATGCATTGGGCTTACATTCGGGTGAGTACTTCGTCGTTACGTTGCACCGACCGGCCAATGTGGACAGCGGCGACTGCTTTGCCCGCCTGCTACGCGCCATTGCAGATGACACCCGCGGTCTGCCCGTTGTATTTCCAGTACACCCACGCACAGCCAAAACCCTGCGTGACCTGAACGAAATACCTGATAACTTCCGACTGGTGGATCCGCAGCCATACCTCGAATTTAACTATCTGGTGAAGTATGCAAAGGCGGTGATTACCGATTCAGGCGGCATCACCGAAGAAACCACCGTGATGGGTGTGCCGTGTCTGACCTTGCGCGATACGACAGAGCGTCCGGAGACGGTAACTATTGGCACCAATGAATTGATCGGTACCGACCCGGCCGCCATCAAGCCTGCATTAGACGTGTTGTTTGCCGGCAAGTGGAAGACAGGTGCTATTCCTGATCTATGGGATGGACGCACTGCAGAACGTATTTTGGCCACACTGGAACGGCTGCTTTGAGCATTTTCCGAAAGGTGCAGTTGTATTGGCATACACTGCGTTATCTGAAACCTGTACAAATATGGGGCCGGGTTACATTTCGCCTGTTGAGGCCGAAGCCGGATTTGCGTCCCGCGCCTGCCGTGCGGCAAAGCTCGGGGCCTTGGCAAACGCCAGCGGCGCGGCGGGTCTCGATGCTGTCGCCAAGCCGTTTCCGCTTTCTAAATGTCGAGCACGAGATTCCAGCGCCAACCGACTGGAATTCAATTCAGCTTCCGAAGCTCTGGCTGTACAACCTCCATTATTTCGATGATCTGAATGCCGAGGGCGCGGCGTACCGAGTTGAGTGGCACCGTGATCTGATTACCCGCTGGATAATTGAAAATTCACCCGGTCAGGGTACTGGTTGGGAACCTTATCCGCTGTCACTGCGCATCATCAACTGGATTAAATGGACGCTGGCCGGGAACGCACTCGATGAAGTGGCACGTCACTCGCTGGCTGTGCAGGTTCGCTTCCTCACCCAGCGGCTGGAACGACATTTGTTGGGGAACCATCTGTTTGTCAATGCCAAAGCTTTGGTGTTCGCAGGCTGTTATTTTGAGGGTGAAGAAGCTGAGTCTTGGTTGCGCTTGGGCATGGGCATCCTTGATCTAGAAATTCCTGAACAAATACTTGCGGACGGTGGTCATTTCGAGCGCAGCACAATGTACCACGCGCTCGCTTATGAAGACATGCTGGATCTGCATAATCTCAGCCATGCATTTCCAAACGCTTTATTGCCTTGGCAATGTTACGTGACGTCATGGACGGACATCATTGTCAGGATGGGTTGCTGGTTGCACGCTATGTCGCACCCGGATGGTGAGATTGCATTTTTCAACGATGCAGCTGTCGGCGTTGCGCCATCACCTCCGGCATTGTTTGCCTACGCCCAGCGTCTGAGATTGACGATAGACGACACGCCAAGGGATATCATTCATCTGGAGCCATCTGGCTACATTCGCGTTATGCAGGGACAGGCTGTCCTATTGATCGATGCGGCGCCGATCGGGCCGGATTATTTACCTGGCCATGCTCATGCAGATACATTGAGTTATGAATTGTCCCTTTGTGGTCAGCGAGTGATAGTGAATTCCGGTATCTCGCGCTATGGCATGGGGCCGGAACGTGAGTGGGAGCGCAGCACGGCTGCGCACAATACGGTGGAAATCGATGGCCAGAACTCCTCGGAGGTATGGGCTGGATTTCGGGTAGCTCGTCGCGCTTTCCCTTTCAATGTTGCAATTAAAAAGGATGGCACGGCAGTCACCATTGAAGCTGCTCACGATGGATACCGCAGATTGCCCGGAAAACCGGTTCATAAACGGCGTTGGATACTACGAGCCGAACATTTAATAATAGAAGACATCATTGAGGGTGTATTTTCAGAGGCGGTTTCAAGGATTTATTTTCACCCAAATATTTTTCTAGACGGGATAAACAATAGTGGCACATTACAACTCCAACGTCACAACCTATCTTGGCAGGTAGATGGTGCCGCAACTTCTTTGAAAGCGGCATCATGGCATCCATCTTTAGGGCGATCACTTCGTGCCTACTGTTTAGAGCTCTCAGTGCAACATCAGAATCAAGCAGCAAGGTGTAGCTACAGAATTAGTTGGTCAGGTCATCCGTTGCGTATCCAGTGAAACCAGTTTTTACCGATGTTTACACGATATTGTTAATAAATAGATAGCCAAATGAATATAATAATTGTTTCAAATTATTACCCCCCGGAGCTTGGTGCTGCTGCTAACAGAATATGCAATCTTGCCGAAGGCCTTGTCCGCGAGGGTAATAATGTTAGCGTCGTATGCCCGCTACCCAATTATCCTACTGGTAAGATATTTAAGGAGTACCAAGGGAGATTTTATTGTCATGAAAAGATGTCGCCCAACCTTGAAGTTCATAGATATTGGATCTATCCATCGGTCTCAAAGAATCCATTTATGAGAGCGATCGGCATGCTGTCTTTTGCTGTTGCACTGTGGTTATTTATTAGATCATACAAAGCCATACACAAAGCGGACTGGGTTATCATTCAAAACTCTCCGCTGCTTGTCTCCTATTCATCTATAATATTATTTGGAAAGCTATTTGCAAAAAAAATCGCTCTCAATATTTCGGATTTGTGGCCTCTGTCTGCTCTTGAACTGGGTGCAATAAATCGCGGCAGATTGTATAGTATTCTTGAATATATTGAATTGTTCAATCACAAGAATTCCAATCTGATCATCGGGCAATCCCAGGAGATCCTGGATCACGCAAGAGGTTTGGTTACAAAGAAATCTATTTTATATCGCAACATCCAGCCAAGATTGAATGTGGTCAGCGACACCCGCGCCCCACTTGCTGGGCCTAAGAAAATAATCTACGCGGGGCTATTGGGGGTTGCCCAAGGGGTGCTCGGTATTGTTCAGCAGATAGATTTTTCCAAATATGGCATTGAATTTCATATCTATGGCGATGGCAACGAGATGGTGCTTATTCAGAAGTTTATTGAGGACCATCCGAATCGCGGGGTAAAGTTCTTCGGCGCAATTAGCAAGAAAGAGTTGGATGAGTGCATTGGTACATATCATGCCTCTATAGTACCCTTGGTAAGAGAGATAAAAGGCGCAGTTCCATCGAAAATATTTGAACTGGCGGATAAAGGTGTGCCTATTATTTTCAGTGGCGGCGGTGAAGGTGCGCGCTTGGTTGAGCAATACGGCCTTGGATTTACTGTGCCCCCCGGAGATCATTCATCATTACAGAAGATGATTGAACATTTTAGCAAACTGCCTGATGCTCAGGTTGAGTTAATCAGAAATAAATGTAAATCCGCATCAGAAACGCACTTTAATTTTGATGATCAACTATCAGGGTTAATCGATGTTCTAGAGAGTTATAAGGATTAATATGCAAAATGTGGTATCAATAATCGGCGGGAGTGGCTTCATTGGAACACGATTGTCACGGCGACTCGTCGCGTCTGGTTTGAAAATAAATATTATAGATAAGTCGGATAGTAAAGCATATCATACATACGTCACTTTATGTGATGTTCGTGATGATAAAAAGCTATCTGATTCAATTCATCATGGTTCGATCATCGTTAATCTGGCCGCTGAGCATCGCGATGATGTTCGACCGTTAAGTCTTTATGATGAGGTAAATGTCGTTGGTGCCAAGAACATTTGCCAAGCCGCCATGGCGAATAATGTTCGAACGATCATCTTTACAAGTACAGTTGCAGTTTACGGGTTTGCACCTATCGGCACCGATGAATCTGGAAAAATTGCCCCCTTTAATGACTACGGGCGTTCTAAGTACGAAGCTGAGCAGGTTTTCAAGGCCTGGCAAGCCGAAGCACCTGACGACCGCACATTAGTGATCATTCGACCCACGGTGGTTTTCGGAGAGCAAAACCGAGGTAACGTATACAACTTACTGCGCCAGATTTCTTCAGGTAAATTTGTCATGGTGGGCCACGGGGAAAACCGAAAATCTATGGCCTATGTTGAGAACATTGCTGCATTTATCGAATACAGCATAAGCTTCAAGCCTGGTGTGCACATCTACAACTTCATCGACAAGCCTGACTTCTCGATGAACAACTTGGTTTCCAACGTCAATCGCATACTTGGTCGACCAGAAAAAATCGGCTTCAGACTTCCTTTTGCTGTTGGATATGCGGTCGGCAAATGCTTCGATCTGGTTGCAGTGCTGACCGGTAAACGGTTTCCTATCAGCTCGATACGAGTCAAGAAGTTCTGTGCAAACTCTGTTTACAACACGGCCATTGACCGAACCGGCTTCGCTCCCCCTGTGCCTCTCGAACAAGCTCTCGCTCAGACGGTTCGGTATGAGTTCATGGAGTCAAATGAACATGAGGGTGTGTTCTACACTGAGTGATCTCGCCACAAGTTTTCATGTCTTGATGTGCGGATACGTTGAAGGTTGGACAATCACCCGAATCTTTCCTCACTGATACTCAGCAGTACCCAGGCGTTGAGAGAATTGGTTCGAAACCAGTCGCCTCTGCACCACCAATGTAAAGAATTCGAACCGGCGCTGTCTGATCTGGCAGCGGAGGATTGACGGATTCTTTTCTGGCCCTCCAGCTATACGTCCACCCGGCAC
>Ga0172368_10002447_pt1 | contig 23619 bp, 23 predicted proteins | sample Lak11m_FD_114540 | JGI IMG/M metagenome (GOLD analysis project Ga0172368, IMG submission 114540) | Freshwater microbial communities from Kabuno Bay, South-Kivu, Congo - kab_022012_11m | ecosystem: Environmental > Aquatic > Freshwater > Lake | place: Democratic Republic of the Congo: South-Kivu...
AATTTTAAAGATTTTCTCTCCCGGCGGGGTTGAGACAACCCCGCCTCCATAGTACGGGGAACCTGGAGTCGGGATTGTCTCAATCCCGACATCCAATATTTGATCAGAGAACTTTATAGTATCCTGCAATATATATAAAAACCGGATTCCGGTTCAAGCCCGGAATGACGGTACCGGGCTGCTTTAAAATGCTCAATCTACTCTTGCTGATTAGAGTGAATAACCGATTTATTTATGATTAAACTTGCCATTATGCAGATTATAGCACCGAAAAAGTTAAAATAATTGGTATTATCGACCGTGATACAGCGCAAGAAAATGCACATTTAAAGGAAAGTGTACGGGTGGTGGACAGGGACAAAAAACTGGAAACTTTATGGTTTAAGCTCAATGTGTAAATTGCGGCCAAGGGCAGTAGCAATTTTTATTAGAGTATTCATAGAAAAACGATTAAAATTGCTTCGTTCAAATCTGGCAACGACGGATTGTGAAGAATGAATTCTTTTAGCCAGTTCCGATTGCGTTATTCCAGCTTGTTTTCTTGCCTGGCGGATTTTTTCGGCTAATCTAAGTTCCTGAAGTCTTTTCTGATAGAGAGTTTCCAAATCAGGGTCGCCCTCACGCAGCTTTTTTAATATTTCAATGCCATCGGTAATAGGTTTTTGAATCATTATAACCTCAAAAGAGATACTTTAAAGATTCGGTTATTAAGTAAAGTCAGTTATTTAGAGGAGAATTGATTCGGAATTATTTCAGATATTGAGGCTAATTTTTATAAAATAAATAGTTACGATCGCTTATATACCGGTTCTAAAAATAATTTTCCGATATATAGGGACACGCTATAGCGTGTCCCTACGAAAACATGCGAAAAGACTTTTTTAGCATTGGTATAAATATCCTAAACAGACGGGATAACCGAAATAGAGAATATTATTCTTTCATTTTTTTACTCAAACAAATCGCCGGGTTCAGCGTCTTCGGCCGTGGTGATGGTTTTATCGTCTTCATCTTCTTCGCCGTTTTTAACGACGCGGGCGATATCGGTGATCCAATCGTCTTCGCCGATGCGGATGAGACGGACACCCTGCGTGTTGCGGCCAATGGTGCTGATGTTGCCCACTTTCATCCGGATGACCAATCCCTTACCGGTCATTATCATCAAATCGTCATCGTCCACCACTTCTTTAATCGCCACCAATTTGCCGGTCTTGGGATTGACCCTCATGGTGATGATGCCCTTCCCGCCGCGGCCGGTGATGCGGTATTCGGAAATTTCCGTTCGTTTGCCGTAGCCTTTTTCGCCCACCACCAATAAAGTGCCTTCCCGTTTGACCACCACCATCCCGATGACTTTATCCCCGGCCTCCATCCTCACCCCGATAACCCCGCGCGCCACTCTCCCCATCGACCGGACTTTATTCTCCGGGAAACGGATAGCTTGACCGAAACTGGTGCCCAAGATGACATCCTGATTGCCTTCGGTGATGCGGGCTTCGATGAGCCGGTCATCGTCATCCAAAGTGATAGCGATGATGCCGCCGGAACGCGGATTGGAATAAGCCATCAAATCGGTTTTCTTGATGGTGCCTTTTTCCGTAGCGAAGACAATGAATTGATCATCCACAAATTTTTCCACATTGACGAAAGCGGCGACTTTTTCGTCTTTCTGCAGCTGCAATAAATTGACAATGGCTTTGCCTTTGGAAGCGCGCCCCATCTGCGGGATTTCGTGCACTTTCAGCCAATAACAGCGCCCTCTATCAGTGAAGAAGAGGATGTAATTATGGGTTGATGCCACGAACAAATGCTCGATGAAGTCTTCTTCCTTGGAATCCGCGCCTTTCGACCCTTTGCCGCCGCGGATTTGCCGGCGGAACCCGGAAGCGGGGAACCGTTTGATATAGCCGGTGTGGGAAATGGTAATGACCATATCTTCTTCGGCGATCATATCTTCTATGGAAAAATCGCTGAAATCTTCCACTATTTCCGTCCGGCGCGCATCGCCGTATTTGGCGGCGATTTCCAGCAGTTCGTCTTTGATAATTTTCATCCGTCGGTCGCGGGAAGCTAAAATCTCCTTCAATTCCACCACTAATTCGCGTAAAGCCCTTAGTTCATCGTGCAGTTTCTGCCGTTCCAGTCCGGTTAAACGCGCCAGCCGCATATCAAGGATGGCTTTCGCTTGGATTTCCGACAGCGCGAAGCGCTCCATTAAGCGGATTTGCGCCGTAGGAGTATTGGGCGAACCTTTGATAATCGCCACTACTTCATCGATGTTATCCACCGCGATGACCAAACCTTCGACAATGTGCATCCGTTCTTCGGCTTGCTTCAGTTCGAATTTGGTGCGGCGCAGAACCACTTCGTGGCGGTGTTCGATATAGTGATGCAGGACTTGTTTCAGATTTAGAGTACGGGGGATGCCTTCCACCAAAGCCAGCATAATCACCCCGAAAGTAGTCTGCATCTGCGTGTGTTTGAATAGTTGATTCAGTACCACATCGGGCAGAGTATTGCTGCGCAGTTCGATGACCAGACGCATACCGTCGCGGTCGGATTCATCGCGGATGTCGGAAATGCCTTCGATCTTTTTTTCGCCGATGAGTTCGACGATTTTTTCAATCAGCTTAGTCTTGTTGACTTGGTAAGGCAGTTCGCTGACGATAATCCGTTCGCGGTCTTTTTTGTAAGTTTCGATGGAAGCGCGGGCGCGGACGATAATCCGTCCTTTGCCAGTGGTGTAAGCTTCACGCACGCCCTCCATCCCGAAAATGATGCCGCCGGTGGGGAAATCGGGGGCGGTGATGTAGTCGGCGAGCGATGGTTCCACCACTTTTTCCACAATTTCTTCTTCACCCGCTTCGTTATAAACTACCGTAGCTTTGCGGGGGGCGAAGATGGGCAGATGGGGATTGTCGATAAGAGCGACGGCGGCATTGCACACTTCCCGCAAGTTATGCGGCGGGATGTTAGTCGCCATCCCCACCGCGATGCCGGAACTGCCGTTGACCAGCAGATTGGGGATTTTCGCCGGCAGTACTGCCGGGAGCAGCAGCGATTCATCGTAATTAGGGACGAAATTGACGGTTTCCTTGTCGATGTCTTCCAGCATTTCCCCGGCGATGGGGAGCAATCTCGCTTCGGTGTACCGCATGGCGGCGGCGCTGTCGCCGTCGATGGAGCCGAAGTTGCCTTGCCCGTCGATCAGCGGGTAACGCAGGGAAAAATCCTGCACCATCCGCACCATGGTATCGTAGATAGCAGCGTCGCCGTGCGGGTGATATTTACCCATCACATCGCCGACGATGCGGGCGGATTTTTTAGAAGGTTTGCCGGGGTCCAGTCCCAGTTCGAGCATGCCGTAAAGGATGCGCCGATGGACGGGTTTAAAGCCGTCCCGCACATCCGGCAGCGCCCTTGATACGATGACGGACATCGAGTAGTCGAGGTAACTGTCCTGCAGTTCATCGACGATATTGTGGGGTATAACTGTTTCGCGGAGTTCTATGGCCATGGGGAGTTATATTCTAATTTTCATTTTTAGTAATAAAATCAGCAACTTTCGTTACATCTGAAACACTATTATATATTTTTGATATCGGAGTGAAAAGATCAGAATCATAATAGAAGAGTATATCTTGAATAATATCCTCGAGTAAATTGAGAGAAAACAGCGCGAACCTTGTTTCATCCAGTAAAGAATGTTTTGGAGAGGAGAAATAATGACCTTTATTATCTGACTTCATAATAATATGTGAGTATATTTCATTGACTTTTTCCGCAACCGTACACAGTTCATTTTCTTTTAGTTCAATTTTTGAATATAGATAATCGAGGCAGTAAACAATTTTAGCGACATCTGAAAGATTTCTATCAGAGTTGAAATATGTCAGGAGGTACATTAGCCAAAGGTTTGCGTTATTGGGGATTTTACCAAGATTGTCCAAAATGAAACAGATTTCAAAAAAACTATTTAAATCATCAGGGCTTAATTTGTAAATTTCATTATCATCTATGACTTTTTGTAAAAGGTAGGATAATTGATTTTTGTAGATATCCAATTGTCGATGCTGAAAATTTAGGATTATATTCTTAGCATCTATTTTTTCTATGTAATTAGCTAAATCATTATCTTTTTTTAGAATACTTTCAAAAATCTTTTTGGGAACTCGATAAGCATAACTTCGCCAAGCTGGGACCATTCCATATTCACCATTATCAAAGATCCACTGAGGACTTATCAAAGCGTAACTATTGAAAGTTTTGTGAATGTATAGAAATTCTTTATGTTCATGTGGACAATATCTGACTTTGCCTTTTTTCGCTACTTTAGAAACTTTAAAATCATAAAAGTTAAGATCTTCTCTGTCCGCATATTGGAATTCAATCTCCAATTGTTTACCGCCAATTTTGCATATAAAATCAGCTTCTCTGGAAATACCGCCCTTGCGTAAAAACCATAAAAAACTATCGCCGCCGGATTTAATAACGGCAATATTTTCCTCAGGATATAATTCGCTCAATTTTATTCTCAACCACTCAATGATTTCTAACTCAGCGATTGCCTTTTTTTTCATATCCTTGCGATACTCAAGATAAGTTCTGGATTTTATATCGCTGGATTGAGCGTAGATTGTTTTTGCGTCCATAGCTAAATAAATTTATGTTTATAATTATTGAGGTTTTTTATTGCATCCGCAGCAATTTCCGGATTGATTTCATATCCGATCCCATTCCTTTTTAAATCAGCTGCCGCCATTAAAGTTGTTCCTGAACCTATAAAAGGATCCAATACAGTTTCGCCTACATAACTAAAAGCTTTTATAAGCCTATAGGGCAATTCATAAGGAAAAGGCGCGACATGAGTCCTTCGATCACCGCTTCCTTGCGGCTTCATCGTCCAAACATCGGAATTTTTTATGGAAAGCCAAAACTCCTTATCTAATTTTGACTCTTCTTTCTGTTTTTCTGTTAAATGTTTGTATTTATCGATACCGTTTTTTTCCGGTTTGGAAAACTCGAGAATAAATTCATGCATATTGTTAATTAAAATTCCTCCCGGATAAGGATAAGTGCCAAAATGAGCTCTGACGCCATTGGTCTTGTGCCAAACAATATCCCTTTTAAAGACAAATCCGATTTTTTCGCAAACTTCTATTGTTCTACCGGTTAAGTTTAATGTTCTGTAGCTTTTTTCAAGTCTAATTGGGACATTCATAATATTGATAAAAGCTTTCCTGCCCGGCTGAAGAACTCTAAAAACTTCTTTCCATACTATTCCTATTTTCTCAAACCATTCGTCCAAATTATGTAGATCGCCTAAATCATTCTCAATCGGTTCTGAAGAATACATCTTTGTATTAAAATAAGGAGGGGAAGTGATGGCCAGATGAACAGAGCTATAATTTAAATCGTGCATATTCATAGAATTGTCAATAATGATGTTATACTTATTATTCTCTATTTTAATTTCGTTACTTCGATCATTAATTAATGTTTTTAATTTTGTATCCCCATTAGATAATTGATATTCACGCAATGTTTTTAATTTGAAACGAAATTGCCCACTGGTCGATTTGTTAGCTTCAATAATCCCATTGTGCACCAACAGATGAAGCTGATCAACGGAGACCTGTAAAATTTTTGAGGCTTCAATCGCCGACAGGTAAGTTCGATTTTTATAGTCTAATGATTCCATAATTTTTGTAAAGTATTTTTGCTCTTCCCTTTCACCACACTGAAAAAAACCTTCAAATACTTAGTCACTCGTCATTGGTCACTCGTCACTCGTAAAAGCAAACATAAAAGCCAGCCGTCATTTTTCCCTAACCTAATAATATAAAAAATAATGCGGTTTAATTCAACATTTTAAAGCGGACTTTAGACTTTGGACTTTGGGAAAAGCAAACATAGAAGCGCCACAAAGTCACAGAGAACACAGAGTTTCACAGAGAAAAGCAAAGATTGTTTTTATCTTGTCAATCTTGTTAATCCTGTCAAATGCTTTTGCTTTTATAGCCATCATAGCCTTAATAGCCAGTGAATCTCTTTGCTTTTATCCTGTATATCCTGAATATTCGATGTTAAAATGCTTTTGCTTTTACCAAAGTCCAAAGTCCAAAGTCTAAAGTCAGTTTCCGGCTGGAACAATAATTGCATAATCCACCCTAAAAGCGACCTGGAACAATCATTAACTGGGGGAAACAGTTGAAGATCAAAGACATTTTGTCCCGCAAGGGCGGGAAAGTGGTCACTCTGCGCAGTGACCAGTGCATTTTGGAAGCCGCTCAGGAAATGGTGCGGCATAAAATCGGCGCGATCCTGGTGGTAAACGAAGACAATGCGCCGATAGGGATATTTTCCGAACGGGATTTCACCCGCATGGTGGCGCTGGAAGGATGCGACAGCCAGCAGACGGCTTTGTCCGAAGCGATGACTTCGGAACTGCTGGTGGGATTTCCGGAGGACGATGTGGAAGATACTTTAAGCCTGATGACGGAAAAGCGTTTCCGCCATCTGCCGATTATGGAAGGAGGGAAATTGGCGGGCATCGTTTCGCAGGGCGACATTGTGAAGGAACATGCCAAACATCACCAGTTTGAAGCGCATTACCTGCGGGATTATGTGACGGGGAAAATCTCTTAGAAGCAGGTGCTGGAGGCTGGGGGCTGGGGATTAGGGAAAAGCAAACATAAATTCACGAGGATGAAGGGGAAGGAAGCGGGATAAAAGTGAAATCAATATTGTGAACTTTTCCACGAAGAAATGGTATTTACCTGTAACTTTTCCCATTCCTCGGAAGATAAACTCCCGTCTTTATTATTGTCACGATACCAAGTATCGTTAGTTCCCTCGATACTTTTAGTAAACAGATATTGATGAACAATCTCACGGTGGTCTTTATAATGATAAAAACCTGTGATTTCCCTGATGCAATAGTTTTCAATCGAAAAATCATTATCGAAGTAAAAATTCAATGAGGGGAAATTACCGGCAGTAGTTATTTTCTGAAATCCGCCGAAAACTCCTTCCTGACTATACCAAGTGTAATATACTTGTTCATCGTTCAAATCGCGGAAGATTTTTTCGTAGTTTTTATTTGCAGTGGAAGCAATCAAATCCTCATTGCGGGGACTGGAGGTAAGGGCATTGGTCTGATAAAGTCCGGCAAGGATAATATTTCCGGCAAATTCCTTTGCTTTAACTGCCGCTAAATAGACACTAAAATCGCGGATTCCGCTGTCATCTGTCAGTAATTGCACATCGTTGTATTCATAATAACCGCTATTTAGCGTCCGGGAAAAGTGTTTTATCCTTTTTCCGGCGGCGTTATCATATCGACAGTATATGATTCCTTTATTTGAAATCTCCAAAGCATATAGGGTATCCAATATTTCTACCGCATCGCCTGCATCAGAAAGCGTAAAGCAGATGTTAGAACTCCGACCTTTACTTCGAACCGGCGCAGCGGAAATATTCCAGGGACTATTTAAAAAATTATCGTCATTATTGAAGAACCACGCCCCATAACATTCGTAGGTGTCATCATCCACGATGATGATCTTTTCCGTATTCCCTCCGCCGGTAGGATGATAATCCCATCCTAATACTAAAGTTGCTGAAGCGATTATTAGCGCCAGCGTAAATACTACTTTTGCGGAACGCATAAGAAGCCTCCGTTTCTTATTATGACATTGTTTTTACTCTTGGCTTACGGCTGCCAAGTTATCCGGTAAAATCCTGACTCCTGTAAAACTCCATTCGCCTCGATAAAAGTGGTATCGCTTATCACCGTATCCGGCTGAGCCTGGAATACATAGGCTTCTACTGATTTATAAATATAATATTCCGCTCCCGGCGCTTGCGACGGCCATCTTAAAGTCAAATCCATTCCGGAAACCGTTATAGTAACTTCATCCAATGGCGCATTTGGTCCGCCGATACTGCCATCGAAGTTGATCCGCTTCGCGGCCACATCATAGGTATTAGGAACCCACTTTTCCTGAAAGACCGAAACTATGCCTTCTTCGCTGCTAGGAATCAAATTGCTGTCAAAAATATATGTCTCCGTATTAACACTTATTAATACTCCATTATCGCCCCAGAGCCGGTTGCCCAATGAATCCAAGCCATTTATACGATAATAGACGGGAATCATGTCTGAACCCCTACTATAGGCATGAATGACATACAATATATGATCGTAATAGGCTAAATTCATAGCGCCTGTTGGAAAAAAATTATATTGCGAAGGGATCTGATATAATAAAGCTCCCGCCTGACCGCTGCCCCAAGTCGGCCAGCAGTTGGCTCCTGTTGAGATATTCAACCGCTGACCGTAAAGACCATCATTATAATCAAAACACAAATAGCAATAACCTGGCTCACCGGGGATAATACCGCCCCAATACCACCAGCTTAAATGATCCCGCTGCCATAATATATTGCCCTGTCCGTCTATGCGATAATGGATATTATAGTCCGCTAAACCAGCTATTTGAAATATTATTCCGCCTGCGCCATCCGGAATCATTTTATGCCATTGCGCCCAGGCATCTTGACAGATGAATAAATCCTGAGCCCATAGAGTATTGCCATTCCCATCCAAATGTTGAACAAATGAGGCGCCAATACCTGTGTAGGGTGGTCTATTATCTTCCCAGGAAATGAAACAGCCGTTTCCACCGTCATTACATATTATAGGAAACGTCAATCCTTCCGGAGTATAGATTACTACCATCCCACTGTCACCAAACATCAAGTTACCGTCTTCCGATACCCGCTGGACAAAATAATTACCATAGAAACCCGCCGGTGTATCGGGTATTACACCCAAATAGAATCCGCCCGCGCCATCAGTGCATATTACTGAATATGTTTCGCCTATCGGGAATGCTCTAACCCCCGATTGTCCCCATAATCTATTCCCGTCGGAATCTATGCGCTGCGCATATATTCCCGGCATGGCGCCTTGAGGCGCTCCCCAACAAGCAATTACTCCGCCCTCGCCATCAGAGATAGATTCAGGTATCCCAGAGTTTTGGTAAAATGTCAACCCGGGGCATAGTAGCTCATGTAAAGGCAGAAGTAGTTCACCATATTTGTTTATAATCTGATAGCAAGGGCCAACGTTCGCAACTCCATATATTACAATAATTTTATCATCGGCCGTGGGGTGTGCAGAGACATAGCGTTCCTGCACGCCCGGAGTGGCGGCGATGATCAGATTCTCTTCCACTGTAGTCGGCCAGTAGGCGGAAGCGGAAAAAGCCGCTAAAAGGATGGATATTGCGGCGGTTAGCAATAGATACTTCATTTTTGTTCCCTCAAAAAATGTCTCGAGTCTCGAGTCTCATGTCTCGTGCAAAAGCAAAAGCAAAGATATTCACTGAAAATTAGGGAAATTATGGAAATAAAGCAAGTATTTCACAGCGGATTAAGCGGATTTTAAATCGTGTTAATCTTGTTAATCCTGTCAAATTGCTTTTTCTTTGCTTTTAGCTTAATAGCTTTAATAGCCTTAATTGCCAGTGAATAATGTCTGCTTTTGCTTCTCACCTAAATCCTAAATCCCAAATCCTAAATCCTGCTTTGCTTTTAAATTTAATATTAGATTTTAGATATTAAATTTTAGATATTTGCCTTTTTACCGTCCACCGTCAACCGTCCACCGCTTTACGACAAATCTTCCGCCGCCCAGCCTATCGCCGCAAACGATTCCGCCGACAAACTGGCGCCGCCGATGAGCGCGCCGTCGATGTCGATTTGTTCGAACAAGCCTTTGGCGTTATCCGGTTTGACCGAACCGCCGTATAAGATGCGCAGGTTATCCGCGAAAGCGGGGGAATACAATTCCTTCAGCTTGCGGCGGATGAATTCGTGGACTTCCTGAGCGTCCTGCGGGGAGGCGACTTTACCGGTGCCGATGGCCCATACCGGTTCGTAGGCGATGATGAGGGAGGATAGTTCCTTTTCCCCCAGACCGGTCAATCCGCCGGATAATTGGCGGCCGACTACTTCCAAAGTAATGCCTTTTTCCCGTTCCTGCAAAGTTTCGCCGATGCAGACTACGGGGATAAGCCCGTATTTCAGGGCGGCTTTCAGCCGCTTATTGACGGTTTCATCGGTTTCACCGAAGTACTGTCTCCGTTCGGAATGGCCGATGATGACCGTATCGGCGCCGGCGGCTTTGAGTAAAGGCGCGGAGATTTCCCCGGTATAAGCGCCGTCAGCTTCCCAAAACAGATTCTGCCCGGCGATGTGTATTTTAGCGCCTTTGAAAAGCATCGAGGCTTGACCGATGGCGGTGAACGGCGGGGCGATCATCAATTCGATTTTGTTCAGCCCGACGCATTTGGCTTTGACATTCCGCATCAGGGCGAGGGGGTCGTCAGCCGGGTTCATTTTCCAATTCCCGGCGATGTAGTATGTTCGCATGAGTGTGCCTTATATGATTTTCATAATTCGATTTTTGAATTAAGCAATTTAATTAAAGTACACAAGAGAGTATTTTATTACACACAAAACCACTTATTTGGTAATATTATTAAATATATTACCAGCAAAATAATTTGCAGCTATTATATTACCAGCAAATTATGCTGAGATTTCGACCAATTTAGGAAAGACAAAAATACTGGGATTATTTCCTCGGCCTTTCTTTATTACCGAAATTGTTCCTGCATCTTCAAGCCGTCTCAGTATTTTACGAGAACTTTCTCTGGGAATAAGTGAAAGATCGGTAAACTGTGAAGTTGAAAAAATGGGGTATGAAAAAAGAAAGTCCAGCACTTTTATAGCAAATTGCGAGTGTGTTATCCTGACAATTTCCATTTTTTGCTGCTCGTATAATTCAAGAATTTTCAAAACCGTCTGGCTGTTGCTTTTCGATTGTTCAATAACCGCATTTAGGAAAAATTCTAACCATTGATTCCAATTATTTGATTGTGCAACTTCATTTAAGGTTTGATAATATTCCGTTCTATTCCTTTCTAAGTATGAACTCAAGTAAAATGAAGGAGTCGATAAAATACCTTTCACATATAAAAAGATTGTCATTAGTATCCGTCCGACTCGACCATTTCCATCTAAAAAGGGATGAATCATTTCAAACTGCGCGTGCAATATACCTGCTTGGACTATGATGTCTTTCTCAAAGGAATGAAGATATTTTTCCAGATTCGACATTAAATCCGGAACATCAAAAGCAAGAGGCGGGATATAAATTGCTTCTTCAATATTTTTACTTTTTCCGATAAATACTTGAATCTTTCTGAAACTTCCCGGATCACTGTTTTGTCCGCGAACACTTTCCAGTAAAATAGCATGGATATTTTTAATTAAACGGTTTGACAAGGATAATGATTCGAGATTTTCCACGGCATAATGTATTGCTTTACGGTAATTTAAAATTTCCCTAATATCATCTTTTTTGTCCTTGTCTATCAGAGGATTAGGCAGCGCTTCGTACTCAAGTACATCTTGAAAAGTGGCTCGAGTTCCTTCAATTTTTGAAGACAATACAGCTTCTTGAGTGGTCAAAGGCGATAATAAAACGGCGGCATTGGGAATTCTATGCAAAAGACCATCAAATCTGGCGACTTCAGCATTGGCTTTGCCGATTAAAGGGACAAATCGTTCCCAATTTAAGTTTTTAATCGGTAGTTCTTGTGGTTTGTATGGAGGCATATTACAAAATCCTGTTTACGATTTATTAACTGTCGACAAATTGTTTTTAAAATATAGGTGAAAGGGGGGTGACAATTTACCCCCACCCTTTGGCTATAACTGGAATTGAAAGGGTAGGTACATCCTGTCCCCACCCTTCCCTAAATCCCAGATCCCAATTCCTATATTTTCCTACTTCTCCGTCAGCGCCGCTATCCCCGGCAGCACTAATCCGCCCAGAAATTCCAGCGAAGCTCCTCCTCCGGTGGAAACATGGGATACTTTATCGCTTAAGCCGAATTTGTCGATAGCCGCCGCGCTGTCGCCGCCGCCCACTACGGTGATAGCCCCGCTTTTGGTAGCGTCGGCTAAAGCTCCGGCGACAATTTTCGTGCCGTCGGCGAATTTGTCCATTTCGAACACGCCCATCGGCCCATTCCACAGCGCGGTTTTCGACTTGCGGATAACGGAAGCGTAGATATTGGCGGTGCGGGGACCGATGTCCAAGCCTTTCCAATCGACGCCGATTTCATCGATGGGGACGACTTTGATATCCGCGTGAGCGTCGATAGCTTGAGCGACTACCGCATCCACCGGCAGCAGGATTTCCACATTTTCCTCGTGAGCTTTCTTCAAGGTGTCCCGGGCTAAATCCAATTTATCAGCTTCCAAGAGTGATCCGCCGATTTCCTTGCCTTGAGCTTTCAAAAAGGTGAAGCTCATCCCGCCGCCGATAATCACCGTGTTGACCTTTTTCAATATCTGTTCGATGATTTCGATTTTCCCCGCGACTTTAGCTCCGCCCAGTACCGCCACGAACGGTTTGGCGGGATTATAGATGGCTTTGCCGAGGTAATCGATTTCTTTCTGCATCAAATACCCGGCGGCGCAGGTCTTAATGTAGTGAGTCACGCCTTCAGTGGAAGCGTGAGCGCGATGAGCGGTGCCGAAAGCATCGTTGATGTAGATTTCCCCCAGTTTCGCCAGCGCCTGCGCGAAAGCGGGGTCGTTTTTCTCCTCTTCATTGTGGAAACGGAGATTTTCCAGCAGGAGGACTTCACCGTCACTAAGATTCATCGCCATCTGTTCGGTTTCCGCGCCGATGCAGTCGGGGGCGAGTTTGATCTCCTGTTTCAAATATTCCGACAAGCGCAGTCCTACTGGAGTCAACCTCATTTCCGGCGCCACTTTACCTTTAGGGCGGCCGAGGTGGGACATTAAGATAGCTTTGCCGCCGGAAGCGATGATTTTGCGGATGGTGGGCAGACTTTCGCGAATGCGCAGATCGTCGGTGATGTGACCGGATTCGTCGATCGGGACATTGAAGTCCACGCGGACGAGGGCGCGTTTTCCTTGCAGGGAAAGGTCGTCGATGGTTAGTTTGGGCATGGGGGTACCTTTATAATAGTTCTAAAATTTTAATATCTAATTGTTTGTTTTTATATTTGATTCTGCAGTTATATTTATTATTAATTCTCTTTTCTAATCTTTTAAGCTTAGAATCGTCTTTAGGATATTGACTACCAACGACAAAGCCATACCGCTTTTGCGGTCGATTATTCAAAGCGGTAAGACTCCATTCTATCGTTTTCTCAATTTGTTCAAGTGCGTGTGAAATCCCTCGTCCTTTTAACTCAACATACAATTCATTGTTATTTGTAGGAAGGACCAGAAGATAATCACAGCGCAAAGTAGGCTCATCTTTAAAAATACAACCGTCAATTGTTACGACTCTAATCCGTTGAGAAGAGGAATTTTGAAAGTTAATTTTACTTCTTTTTTCCGAAAAAGTAATAATTGGATCGCTTTTAGTCTCGGAGCACTCAGCCAGTGTTTTCATGTATTACTCCAAATCTAACAATTTACCAAACTGCTCCGCTGTTTCATCCGAAACATCGTCAATCGCATCCCCGTTTATCAATCCCGTGTCTTTATCCATAATCGGTATTGCCGTTCCATCTACCATAGTCCAAGCGCTGACATCTTCCGGATTTAATACCTGTTCTTTGGGGACAATCTCGTAAAGTTTTTTCAACTTTTCTTTATCCCCAGCGGCTTTTCTCTGCACAATACCAGCTTCAATGAGATTGTTGAAAGAAGTTAAGATGTAGGGGCTGTGAGTGGTGATGAAAAATTGAAGAGGACAATCAGCCAAATTAAAAATAGATGCTAAAACCTCTATTACACTTTTCTGTGATTCTGGAAACAAATGAGCTTCAGGCTCTTCTATTATGACATTAGTGTTTTCTGACATGGACTTTATTAAGAGGTAGTTAAAAGTAAGAAATAAGGGTAACGCTTCTTGCTGTCCTGAGGAAGCCATTGAAATAGGCAAGACTCTTCCATCTATATGAACGATATAATCTTTGTCTCTATATCTTTTATAACTACCAGTCAATACTTGCTGTGCTTTCTTGTCAATAATATTCACAATAATTAACTTCTGCTTATCGTGCCCATTGGATTGACTAATCCCCAAAACCATTTCCTTAGCCTGTCCGTATAAAGCGCCAAACTCGGTGATAAATGGATCAATAGAATAATTCTTTATATTATCAAGTACTTCAAAAATGTTCTTTTCCAAAATGGCAAAATAAGATCTCCCTGCGGGTATAAAAACTTGCTTATATGGAAGTTTCCCTAATTTATCAGAAATTGCCTTATCGATATTTTTTTGCAATACATTGGAATCTGTGCTACTATGATATCTCAGCTCCGTGTTTGAGTACCTCCTGTAATCTTTAAATATTTTTGAAAAGAATAATGATGAATTAATCTTAATTTCTGAATGACTTCTTTTGTCTGGAAGAATTATAATATTTTCTTCATTAAGTTCGTATTTAATAAACGACTCTTCAGATTCGCTAAAGTAATACCTGAAATACTTGTTAAATATGTACTTGATATAACTGTCAAGATCTTTTTTAGTTCGTCCAGTCGATGCTAAAAATGACAAAAATCTCAAATATTCGTTGAATAAATACAACAATTTCGCCACCACGCTTTTCCCCGTCGCCTGCGGGCCAATCAAGATATTTATCTTATTGATGTCGAACTCCGCTTCCCGTATCCCGGCGAAATTCTTGATGTATAATTTCTCGCTCATTTTAAATCCCCTTGGTTTTTCCTTTTCACTTTTGCCTTTTTACTTTTAACTTGTTCCTATACCCCCGCCAAAACACCCATCACCCTCCCGCACCCCCCTCCCCGCAAAAATTCACTATGTTCCTCCACCGTACCAAACTGCTTCCCCGTTATCTTACTGCACAAAAATTCACAGTCGGTCTCTTGCATAAACGTCTCCACCACTTTTTTAGCGGCGGGATTGTTGAAACTGGATTTTTTCGGATTATTTCTGCACCATTCCAGCGATTTCCACCATACCGCAGCGGCCAAAACTCCGCATCCTCCGCCACTCAGCCCCATCCCTCCGGCGAACCCGGCGACAGTCATCGCTTCTTCCGCACCCGCGCCTAATTTTTTCGCCACTTCATAAGCGCAGCTTAACGGCGGTGGTGAATAGGCGACCTTTCCGTCAGATAATCCTTCATAAGCCGCGTTAATCGCTTCCGGCGCCCAATTTTCGATCAGCCGGAAACAAGAAAGAAATTTCCCTGTCAGCATAAACTTGGCGATGCTGAATTTATTATGCCAATCGGTTTGGGTTACATCGATACAGTCGATACCGCCGGTGCGGTTTTGAAAGGAGGCCATCAGTTTTTGCGCCGCGATGATGGCGACCGCAGTGGCTCGCCCTTGGTCGGGGAACCGGCGGAAAGCTTCCGCTCCGGCGGCCATCACCGAGCCCCACAGCATCCCGCATTGATACCCGTTCTGCATAATCCCCCCAGCCAATGGTTCGGCGGCGCGGACTTCAATTTCCCTCTGCTGACCGAATTCCCGGTTCAAAATATAGTACATCGTGCTGGAGCAAGCGCCCAATTTGCGGAAGAGCTTTTTAGCGTCTTTCACCTCGATTATTGTCTCTTTTTTATCCATAAAATAACCATTTATCTATCTTTAAAACTTGACATTTAAAATGAAAAGATATATTTTCAATATAAGGTTTTACTTCCTTTAAAATAAATTAAGGAGTATTAAAATGGCCGAACGCGAATTCATTCCCGGCAGTAAAGACAAATTCACTGTCAAATCGGATAAATCTCCGAAGAAAATCTACAAAGAGACCACAAAAGATTGGACTACCACCGGATTATGGGGAGGTTCCAAAGACACCGGGAAAAAACTCAACCGTCCCGATTCCAAAAAGAAATAATCTTATTCAAATGGGCGGGCTTTACCGCGTCCGCCCATTTTCTTTCCCTAATTCCGAATTCCGAACTCCTAATTCCTGCTTTCCTACATCTTCACCAGCTTTTCCACCAAATCCACCACTCGGCAGCTATATCCCCATTCATTGTCATACCAAGCCACTACTTTCACCGTAGTCCCTTCCATCACCATCGTCAAATCGCTGTCGAAAATCGAACTGTGAGGATTACCCACGATATCGCTCGATACCAGCGGTTCGTCGCTGTATTCCAAAATCCCTTTCAGATAGGTATTCGCGGCTTCCTTGAAGGCGGCGTTGATTTCTTCCTTGGTGGTCGGTTTTTCCACTTGACAGACAAAATCGGTAATCGAGCCGTCCGGCGTGGGCACCCGTAAAGACATCCCGTCTAATTTCCCCTTCAACTGCGGGATAATTTTGCCCACGGTGCGCGCAGCCCCGGTAGTCGTAGGAATGATATTGACCGCCGCAGAACGGGCCCTTCTCAAATCCTTGTGCGGCATATCCAAAACCCGCTGGTCGTTGGTGTAAGAATGGATGGTATTCATAAAACCGTGCTTCAACCCGAATTTTTCATACAACACTTTCACCACCGGAGCTAAACAATTGGTGGTGCAGGAAGCGTTGGATACGATTTTATGTTCCGGCTTGAGAATATTATCGTTGACGCCCATTACGATAGTGGCGTCGATGTCGTCTTTAGCCGGGACTGTCAACACCACTTTTTCCGCGCCGCCGTTAATATGCGTCTGCAATTGTTCGCGCTTCAAGAATAAACCGGTGGATTCCACCACCATTTTGACGCCGAGCTGCCCCCAGGGCAGTTTGGACGGATCTTTTTCCGCGAAAATTTTTAGCGGTTTGCCGCCGACTATCAAAGTATCCCCTTCCGCTTTGACTTCGAGGGGGAATTTGCCGTGCGTGGAATCATACTTTAACAGCTGCGCCAGCGTTTTAGCGTCGGTCAAATCGTTGACCGCCACGAATTCCAGATTTGGATGGCTGAGCGCCGCTTTAAAAACTAACCGGCCGATGCGGCCGAAACCATTGATGCCGACTTTTACGGGCATAGGGGTCTCCTGGATGTTATTTAAAGTAGGTTTATGTTTGATTGTTAATATCAAAAAATAATAGCATTAGGCATTGGGCATTGGGAAAAGCAAACATCCCTGTCGACTATAATTCCACCAATTCCCGCAAAATCTCCTGATATAACTTATTGTCTTTATTCGACATTTCCCTCTTGGTAAAAGCGAAGATTTCCACATCGCAGTGGACACCAGTAAAATAATCTCTGAAGTCATCCGCTCTATCAATCCATCTACGTTCATCGTTTTCTAATTCGATGAAGATATCTATGTCGGAACCGGGGACTTGATCGTTGCGGGCAAATGAACCAAAATAGCCAATACGGATGACTCCCGGCAGTTTTTTAATCTTTTCGGCAGCTTCTTTAACAATGGGAATGACATCTTCCTGCAGCAGCCATTCGATGACGGTTTCATCTCGCACAAGTTATTTCTTCATATTATTTCGACAAAAGGAAACAATTAACTCAGCATCAGAAAGCGCCCTTTCAGCTTCCTCAATCGAATAATACATACGAGGATAACCTGTCTCAAATCCATTAGGATAACGAGGTTGAATATAATGATACTCCAGCCTTCGTGCGGCTTCCAATACTTTTTTATCTTCGACTTTTAATGACTTGAGTAACTGAAAAACTGAATGGACTTTTGATTTTCCGTTTTTGCTTTCTATCACTGCCTTCACCGCTTTTTCTGCAGCTTGCTGGCAAATGAAACAACACCATTCATAATCTCCAGCCGAAGATAGTTTGCGCGCAGTTTGTAAATCAAATTCCGCCTGCGCCATCCAATCAAGATGCCTTCGCGCCATGTTTATTGTCCTTTTAACAATTGTTCAAGTGTTAGCGGTCATGCATTCCCACGCCGGAGCGTGGGAACGAGAAAAGCGGGATTCCCGCTTTCGCGGGAATGACGATTCCGGGGCGCCATCCGGGACAGAACACTGTTCTGTCCCTACATTCACCTATCTGCTTAATCTGTTTAATCGGCTGTGAATTTCCCGCTTTTGCTTTTCATTCATCATTTCAGACTAAAAGAGGCGGTATCACTGCCGCCTCTAATATACTATCCGAAAAAGATTTCCGCAATTTCGTAAAGCTCCATATCGACCTTTTTATTCTTCAGCACCGCGTCTTCGATGGGGATGGTGATGATGTTTTCCGACCTCAGCGCTACCATCTTGCCGTATTCTTTGCGTTTCAACGCGTCCACCGCCGCCACGCCGAATCTGGTGGCGAGCACCCGGTCATAAGCTGTCGGGCTGCCGCCGCGCTGCACATGTCCTAAGATGGTGACGCGGGTTTCGATGCCGGTGATTTCTTCGATTTGCGAGCCGATCAGCTGACCGATGCCGCCTAATCTGACATTGCCGAATTCATCGATTTTGGTGTCCTGAGTGATGACTTTATTTCCGCCGACCGGTATCGCGCCTTCCGCTACCACCATAATGGAGAATTTCTTTTTTTCATGCCGCGCCATCAAGCGTTCGCACACTTTGTTGATATCGTAAGGCACTTCGGGGATGAGGATCATATCCGCCCCTCCGGCAATGCCCGCCATCACCGCAATCCACCCACTGTGCCGCCCCATCACTTCCACCACCATCACCCGGTGATGCGATTCCGCCGTGGTATGCAGCCGGTCGATCGCTTCGGTGACAATGGATACCGCCGTATTGAAGCCGAAAGTAAAATCGGTGCCGGCGATATCGTTGTCGATAGTTTTGGGGATGCCGACTACCGGAATGCCTTCCTTATGGAAATGCAAAGCTACCGACAAAGTGTCGTCCCCGCCCACAGCTAAAATGGCTTCGATGCCGTAGCGGCGTAAATTATCCCATACTCGTTCAATGTCTTCGGGATTTTTAGTGGGATTTTTGCGGGAAGTGCCTAATATGGTGCCGCCGCGATGGAGGATGCCTGATACTGCGTAGAGCGTCAAAGGTTCCACCGTGGCGTCGATCAATCCTTTCCAGCCGTTGCGGATTCCGATCACATCCCAGCCATAACTGACTCTGGCCCTTCTGACCACGGCGCGGATTACGGCATTCAGTCCCGGGCAATCGCCCCCGCCGGTCAATATACCTACATTCATTTTTATTCCTGTTACATTTGTAGTTGTTGGTTATTTATAGTTATTTCAAAGTGTCATTGCGAAAGGCTGGAAGCTTTGAAGCAATCCCCTCAATTATAATACAGCCTGACTTATTAATACAAGATGCAAGCAGCTAACAAGTTCCGGCTAACACCATCGGTATAGGTCTAAGTTCCCGCTTGAAAGGATCTAATGCCAATCCCAAAGCTTCCAAAGTAAAGGCGCCTAACAAAACGCTGTCCCCTTTTTCCCCGAAAATCACATCGGCGCCGCCGATTTGGTTTTTATATTTAAATATCGCCACACCCTTTTTACGAGTTATTTTACTGCCGTCCGCTAAACGGAATTCCTGTTCCGTAATCGGCTTTATTCCTAATTTCTTGAGGATTTTTGCCGGCACCACGGAATAAATTGCGCCGGAATCGATGAGGAAATCCAGCTTTTCCAATTTTTCCGGGGTGGCGGGATTGCCGACTTCCACGGTTAATATTGTCAGTCCCATTTATTGTCTCCTTATACTTTTCCCAAAGGTAATACGCTCCGGCCGTAAACTTCATTTAGTACCTGCGCTAAACTGCCGTAAATGGCGGATAATCCGCAAAAAATCCCTTCAAATCCGGCGATAGTTCCAATCAGGGTATTACCGGTAAAATCCCTTATCGCCAACAGAAAGAATAAAATGAACAGACTGCCGAAGACCACTTGCAGCATCCGGTTTAATTTGAGCGTCCCGAAAAACATAGCAAAAGTAAAAATCCCCCAAAACAGCAGATAATATCCCATAGCGAATTGACTTGAAGCGTCTCCTAATCCCATTTTCGGCATAATCCAAGCGGCGACCAGACTAAGCCAAAACAGCCCGTAAGCTGTGAAAGCCGTAGTCCCGAAAGTATTGCCTTTCTTCCATTCCATTATCCCGGCGATGATTTGCGCGCTTCCGCCCATAAAAGTCCCCATCCCCATAATCATCGTGTTTAAGCCGTAAAATCCCGCATTGTGGATATTGAGTAACACGGTGGTCATCCCAAATCCCAGCAATCCCAAAGGGGCGGGATTGGAAGTAGTATCTTTAATCTGTATTACGCTGTTATCGGACATATTTACTCCTGTGAAGATATAAAAATGATAATGAAGTGATTGTTTTAAAATAATATTTTAGCTTTCTGAAATGGCCGGATTGAGACAATCCGGCCTCCGTCCGTTTGGAGTCGAGATTGTCTCAATCCCGACAGATGGTACTTCATAAAACTAAAGTTATATATTTGAAAAAGCACCAAGCAAACAGCCGTCCGCTGTCAGCAAGCAGCTATAATCATCGGCAGAGGCAGCAATTCCCGCTTAAACGGATCCAACGCCAGCCCCAGCGCTTCCAGAGTAAAAGCGCCCAATAAAGTGCTGTCGCCTTTTTCCCCGAAAATGACATCCGCGACACCGATTTGATCTTTGTATTTAAAGACCGCGCCGCCTTTTTTCCGTTTGATTTTACTGCCATCAGCCAATCTGAATACCTGTTCGGTAATCGGTTTTATCCCCAATTTCTTTAAAATTTTCGAGGGGACTACGGAATAAACCGCACCGGAATCGATGAGGAATTCTACCTCAATCAACTTTTCCGGAGCCGCGGGATTGCCGACTTCGATAGTTAATACAGTCAACCCCATATATCACTCCTTTTCTTCCCAATGCACACAATGAGTAATAAACGGGACTTTAGTTAAACATTTATTGCAGGAAATACACCGCGAAACCGGATTTTCGCCGTCCCGCCATTTATTCGGCAAATCCGGTTCGGTTATCAGCGGCCGGCACATAGATATCATATCCGCTTCGCCCTTCTGCAAAGCTTCTTCGCATATTGCTTTAGACCGGAATCCACCGACGGTTATAATGGGGATTTTCAATCCGGCTTGCTTTAAAGCCCAGCTGCCGTCGAGGTAATACCCTTCCTTCTCCGGCGTATTAATCCCTTTGCGGGCGGCTTTACTGCCCGCTTCCGGGATGCCGCCGGAAATTTCCACCGCACAAATACCCTGCTGTTCCAATAATCTGCAGGTTTCGGCGAATTCTTCCAAAGTGACGCCGTCTGGCACAAAATCCTGAGAATTTATCTTGACCGTCAGAAGGAAATCCGGCGTTTTTTGTTTAATTGCCTCCACCACCCGCAGAAGAAACAGCCTTTTATCGCGCCCCCATTTATCCTGCCGTTTATTAGTGTAACCGGATAAAAATTGTGATATCAAATATCCGTGCGCGCAGTGCAGCTGCACGCCGTCGAAACCGGCTTCCTGCGCCCGCGCCGCTGCTGACGCGAACATTTCCACCAATTCTTCGATTTCATCGGCCGACAATTCCCGCACCGTTTCCCCGGACATCTTGACCGGGATAGCCGAAGGACCCGCCGGAACTACCCCGCAAATTTCTTTGCTGGTCACCCGCCCGGCGTGGTTGATCTGCAAGAAAATCTTGCTATCTGAATTGCTGCGCACCGCTTTGACTACTCTTCGCAGTCCGGGGATAGTGTCATCGCTATGAACGCCGGTCATCGCCGCATTGGTGCGCCCCTGCGGATGAATATAAGCGTGTCCGGTGATAATCAATCCCGCGCCGCCGCGCGCCGCGATTTTATACATCGCCGCCATTTCGGGGGTGACAAGCCCTTTTGCGTCCGCGCCCCTTTCCGCAGTAGCGCTGCGGACAATGCGGTTGGGGATTTCCAGCCCGGAAATGTTTATGGATGTAAACAGCATTGATTAAATTACTTTGGTTTGCTTTTACTTGTTACTTATTACTTGATACTTGTCACTTCTTTCTTACATCTGCCCTCTTAATTCCTTCTTCAACACCTTCCCGGTTGGACCTTTAGGCAATTCCCGGTAAAATCGCAGCACCGAAGGACATTTGTAAGCCGCCAGCTTTTCGTGGCAATATTCCAATAGCGCCGCCGGATTGATGCGCACGCCTTCTTTAGGCACGATGCAGGCTTTTATCTCTTCTCCCATCACTTTATCAGGGAAGCCGATGACCGCCACTTCCTTGATTTGCGGGTGCGCGGCGATGACTTCTTCGATTTCTTTAGGAAAGACCTTAAAACCGCCTTTCAAAATCATATCCGTTTTCCGGTCCACCAGATAATAATACCCGTCCATATCCATTTTCCCAATATCCCCGGTATGAAACCAGCCGCTGCGCAATACTTCCGCCGTAGCCTGCGGGCGATTGCGGTATCCTTTCATCAAGGTCGGGCCCTTCACCACAATTTCCCCGATTTCACCGATGGGAACTTCTTTATCGCTGTCGTCCACCACTTTCATATCGATGCCGTCCAGCGGGTAACCGATGGAATCGGGCTTGCGCTCGCGTTTGAAATTGTTGAAACAAGCTGCGCCGCAGGTTTCCGACAATCCGTAACCCTCTAAAATATAAGTATGAAACCGTTCTTCAAACTTCGCCAGTAATTCCGCAGATAAATGACTGCCGCCGGATAAACAATATTTCAGGCTGGAAAAATCGCAATCGGTATAATTCGGCAAATCATAAATCATCTGAAACATCGTCGGCACTCCCGCGAAGACAGTGATTTTTTCTTTGGCGATAGCGGCGAGCGCGTCGTTGGCGTTGAAGCGCGGCGATAGTATCAAAGAAGCCCCGCTGTAAAGCCCCGCGTTCATTACCACCACTCCGCCGAAAGAATGAAAAAACGGCAATACAGATAAAATTTTCTCCCGGCTGCTGAATTTCAATGTATCCGCCAAAGTCTTCATCGCATAAGACAACCCTTCATGGGTCAATTCCGCCCCTTTGGGATGACCGGTAACTCCGGCGGTATACATTATCACCGCCGTATCGTCATCGTCGATATCCAAAGGGTCCGGCAAAGGATCGTTTTTGGCGATAAACTTGGTCAATTGAATTGCGCCGGGAGGCAGCTTATCGCCCAGCACCAGCAGATGTTTCAGACTTTCGGTTTTATCCCGGGCGGCGATAATATCGGCGGCGAAGCCTTCCCAGCATACCGCCGCCACCGCTTCTGAATCTTCCAATTGATAAGCGATTTCCCGCTCTTTGAACATAATGTTCAGCGGCACCACTACCGCTCCCACCGCCAGCGCAGCGTAATAGGCGATGGTAAAATGCGGGATATTGGGCAGCATCAACAAGATGCGGTCGCCTTTTTCCAATCCTAAATCTTTCAATCCCGCCGCTAATTTCATAGAAGCGATGCGCAAATCGGCGTAATTGACCACAGATTCCCCCCATTTGAGCGCTGGCTTATCGGAATTTGCCGCTAAATTACGGTTCAATAAATCTGCCACATTCGACATAAACTGCCTTTCATTATTCCATTAAAATCAAATTATTAATCAGACCTTTTTATATTTTACATCGTGTTCAGTTCCACATCTGATAAAAAAGGCTGGATTCCCGCTTTCGCGGGAATGACAGTACCGGGATTTGAGCATAATTCATAAGGTTGAA
>Ga0172368_10002449_pt1 | contig 23612 bp, 9 predicted proteins | sample Lak11m_FD_114540 | JGI IMG/M metagenome (GOLD analysis project Ga0172368, IMG submission 114540) | Freshwater microbial communities from Kabuno Bay, South-Kivu, Congo - kab_022012_11m | ecosystem: Environmental > Aquatic > Freshwater > Lake | place: Democratic Republic of the Congo: South-Kivu...
CTCGCGCACGCCGCGGTGGGCGGCGATGACGCTCAGCGGCACGCCGGCCCCGATGGCGAGCCCGCCGTCGTTGGTGTGCCGGATGGCCTCCAGCACGGCGATTCCCTTGACGTCCACGAGGCGCGTGGCGCTCCGCCGACCGGTGCGCATCTGCGGCAGCAGATCCGTCCCGCCGGCGAGGTAGCGGGCGCCCGGCTTCTCGCTCCAGAGCGCCAAGGCTTCGTCCACCGAGCGGGCGGGGCGGTATTCGAATCGCGGCAGAGCCATCGTGTCCTCCGCGTCCGCGGAAAGCGGCACTTGTACACCGCCCGCACGGCAGTGCCAAGCGCCGCGCGGCGCGCCGTGTGGCAGTCGGTGTCGGTCTGCGCACTTCTCCCCGGGGGCGGGGCGCCTCGCTGAGAATTCGGCGTCGCGAACAGAAGACCGCCAAGACGCCAAAGACGCCCAGTTCGCCGAGTTTTTTGGTTGTCGGCTTCCCATCCTTGCTGTTCTTGGCGCCCTTGGCGTCCCTGGCGCCTTGGCGGTCCCTGCCGCGATCGCCATGGGCTGCACCGAGTGCATGGGCTCGGGGGCGCGTCTTGACGCGTTTTCGCGCCTCCGCCTATCGTCGGCCGCTCCCTCGGAGCCCGGAGGCCTGAAAATGCAGCGATTCACGGCGGCATGCGTGCAGATGCACCCGGTGCCCATGGACGTGGACGGAAACCTGCGCCGCGCCCGGCAGCTCCTCGGGGCCTGTCGCGAGGCGACGGGCGCGTCGCTGCTGGTCCTGCCGGAGAGCTTCGCGACGGGGTTCACGCCCATCGGCACCGCCCGCGACCTCTGGAACGCCGTCGACTCGATTCCCGGCCGGCTGACGCAGGAGGGTGCGCGCTGGGCCCGCGAGCTGGACGCATGGATCGTTTTCCCCACGTACGAAAGAGGATCCGCGCCGGGCACGGTGTACAACAGCGCCGCCCTGATCGGCCCCGACGGACTCGCCGGCACGTACCGCAAGACACATCCCTGGGTCAGCGAGCGCCTGGAAGGCGGCGGGTGGACGACGCCCGGGACCGAGCCCTTCTGCGTGCAGACGCCGCTGGGCCGCATCGGCATCGTCGTCTGCTACGACGGCGACTTCCCGGAACTGGCACGCGCGACGGCGCTCATGGGCGCCGAGGTCGTGTGCCGTCCGTCCGCGTTCGCGCGCACGTTCGAACACTGGGACCTCACCAACCGCGCGCGCGCCTACGACAACCACGTGTACTGGGTCGCGACCAACGCCGTGGGCGAGGACGCAGGCGGATTCCACGCGTTCGGCGCCTCGATGATCGTCCACCCGACCGGCACCCGCCTCGCGATGGCGCGCGGCAGCGAGGAGTTCTGCTGGGCGCAGCTCGATCCCGATCCGCTGCGCACCGTGCTGCCCGGCTGCTCCGAGCCGCAGCGCTTCGACCACCTGCAGGACCGCAACCTCGCCGCGTACCGCGACATTCTCCGGCCCGGGACGAGCGCCTTCGAGCCCGCCAGGCGAATGCCGTATTCCGTGCCTGGATCGGCGCAGGGAAGCGCTGCTCCGGCGGGCAGGGACCACGTGCGATAGCCCGGTGTGCAGAGAAACAGGATAGCCACAGCCATGCCGCTCTACGGCGCGAAGCGGCAGAGCACCGGAATCTCGGCTCCCGCGGGCGCTTTCACGACGACGCGCGCGGCACGCGCACCGATGGTCAGCGGGACCTCCGTGCCCGAGGCCCCGCCGGTGGAGAGCGTGTCCCCCGCCGTCGCGCGCAGCACCGCGTGAAGCACCGCGTCCGCCCGGCGCAGCGAGACCTCGACGGCATGCCCGCCCGCGACGAACGCCAGCGTCGCCTCGTCCGCGACGACCGGGATTTCCGGGTTCGCGGCGCGCGGGTCGATCCCCGGGACGCCTCGGACGAACACGTCGGTGCCGGGTGCGCGGAAGAGCAGTTTTCCGGCCGCCGCGGGCGCCTGCGAAGGCGGCACGGCGGCCGGTGCCGGCGGCGAAACGGCCGGAGCGCGAGCGGATTCGTGCATCTGCTCGACCACGAGCACCGCCGAGATGCCCGCCGCGAGCACGACGGCCGCAGTGAGAATCGCCGCGACAAGGGGCGAGCGGCGCCGGCTCGGCGCACGGGAGGCGGGAACGCGGCGCGCCTGTGCCGCGCGGATGGCGGCGGCCATTTCGGCCGCGGACTGGAAACGATCGTCCGCCGCCTTCGCGAGCGCCTTGCGCAGAATCGCCTCGACTTCCGGGTCCGTGCGCACCCCGTGGGTCGCGGTGGCCAGCGGCGGATCGACGTTGTGCGCGCGGATGAAGTCGATGGGCGTCGCCGCGCGGATGGGCAGCGCGCCCGTGAGCATCTCGTAGAGGACGATGCCGGCCGAATACAGGTCCGAGCGCCCGTCGATCGGGTCGCCGCGCGCCTGCTCGGGCGAGAAGTACGCGGGAGTCCCCAGCACCGTGCCGGCGTTCGTCAGCTCTCCCCCGGGCCGCCCTTCGCCGCCCAGCAGCTTCGCGATGCCGACGTCCACCACCTTCACCCAGGTCTCGTCGCCCTTGGACCCGAGCAGCACGTTGGCCGGCTTCAGATCGCGGTGCACGATGCCGCGCTGGTGCGCCTCCTGCAGCGCGTCGCAGATCTGCGAGGCGATGCCCAGCGCGTATTCGGCCGGCAGCCGCCCCGCCCTCTGGATCTCGTCGGCCAGCGTCCGATCGCCGCCATATTCCATTGCAAGGAATAATCGGCCGGCGTGTTCGCCGAAGTTGTACAGCTTGCACAGGTGGTGGTGGTCCAGGAGGGCGAGCACGCGCGCTTCGCGGTGGAAGCGCTCGACGAAGACGGGGCTGCCCGCGAGGACCGGGCGCACGAACTTCACGACGGCCCGGCGGTCCACGCCCACCTGGTCGGCCAGGTACACCGCGCCGAATCCGCCGCGGCCGATGCAGCGCACGATGCGGAACTGGCCGATGACCACCTGCCCGACGAGCGGATCCGGCCGGATTCCCGGCGGGGTCGGAGCGCGGGAAGCGGCAGGCGTGCCGGAAGGCGTCCGCCCGGGGCCCGGCGGCGGCTGCGGCGGGAAGGGGAGCGTGTCCGCGGCCGTCGGCGTCTCGCCCGTCGGCTCCGCGGGCAGCGGCGTCAACTGGGTCGGCACATCGTCGTCGTCGGCGACGCGGGAGCTCACGCGCGAAACATACCACGCAGGGGCGCGGAAACGCCGCCGGGAGGCCGCGGCCGGGGCGCACCTCGTCCCGATCCGGCAGCCCCGCGGCTTGACATCGCCGCACGGCGGGCGTCTGCTTTCAGCCATGGCAGGTCCTGCACGGACAGGTCTGCGCCGACCGCCCCGCGCGCACATCCTCGTGCTCGCGGCGCTCGCAGCGCCTTGGGCAGCGGCCGCGCCCGCCATCGAGCATTCGCCCCCTGCGGGAACCGGTGCAGGAGACCTCGCGATCCGCGCGCGCATCGACGCGGGCGGCGCCGTGATGGAGCCGTTCCTGTTCTGGCGTGTCGCGGGGCGGCGCGACTACAACCGAGTGCCGCTCCGGCCTCTCGCGAACGGGCGCTTCGAGGCCGCCGTGCCGCGCACGGCGCTGCCCGCGGACTGCGAGGCCGTCGAGTACTACCTGCAGGCCTTCGACGCGGACCTCACGGAGGGCGTGTGGCACTCGAAGAACGCTCCGTACCGCCTGCGGCTGAAGGCCGCCGGCCCCGCGCGGCGCTCGTTCTCGCTCGACAGCGATCCGCCCGGTGCGACGCTGGATCTCGACGGACAGACCGTCGGCTCGACCCCGTTCCAGGGCCGTCTCGCACCCGGCCGACACTCGTTCGTGATGCGCCGGCCGGGCTACCTCGACCACGAGCAGCAGGTGAATCTCCCGGCCGATCGCGACGTGTCCCTGACCATCGTCCTGGACCGCGCGGCGCCGCATGCGGTCCCAGGCCGTCTGGCGATCGCGAGCGATCCCGCCGGCGCAGAGCTGATCCTCGACGGTTCCGCCTCGGGCACGACGCCCGCGGACCTGGATGTCGAACCCGGGGAACACGCGGTGCTCGTGCGCCTCGCCGGGTTCCGCGCGGCGACCGAGCGCGTCGCCGTCGCCCCCGGCGCTCGCGCCGAACGGTCCTACGCACTTGTCGCGCTCGCCGTGCGCACCAGCGTCGAAACCGAGCCTCCCGGAGCGTTGCTGACAGCAGACGGACAGCCTGCCGGTCGCTCGCCTGTCGTCCTGACGCTTTCTCCCGGTCGGCACGAGATCGCGGCCTCGATGCCGGGCTACCTGGCATCGTCGCAGACCGCAACCGTCGCGGCCGGCACGGAGGAAACCGTCCGACTGACGCTTCGTCGGGACGGCGCGACGCTGCGCATCGCGACGACGCCGCCCGGAGCCGCAATCCGGCTGGATGGCGAGGGCGCAGGAACCGCGCCGCTGACCGTCGAAGCGGATTCCGGCCGTCATGTCGTTTCCGCCTCCCGCGAAGGGTACGACGTCGCGGAAAAATCCGTGGTCGTGGAAGCGGGCAAAGATGCCGACGTGCGGGTCGACCTCGTCGCTGCGCCGTCGGCCCCGATTCGCCCGGCCGCCGCGCCCGCAGTCGGTGAGATTCCGCCCGCGGAACACCCCGCCGCGCCCTCCCCCGCCGTCGTCCCCGCGCCGCCCGAAGGCCCGTCACCCCTGCGTGCATTCGCCGCCCACGCCGCCTCGCGGGCGCGCTGGTGGTGGGCGGCCGGCGCGGTCGCGCTCGCCGCGGCCTGTGCGGGCACGTACTACGCCCTTGACAGCCGCGACGCGCGCTCGCGGCTCGAGGCGTTGCAGGCTCCGAGTCCGGACACGCAGGTCATGGCGGATCGCCTGCAATCGTCGGCATTCGCGGCGAACGTGCTCTTCGGCGGGGCCGCGGTGGCCGCCGCCGGAGGGGTCGTCCTGTTTGTCTGGAGCACGCCGTGAAGGAAGGATGAAGGATGAAGGAATGACCCGGCATCTCCTCGTGCCGTTGCTCGCGGCGGCGTGCAGCTCGCAGCTTCCCTCGGGAATTCCCTGCGATCGCGACTCCGACTGCCCGAGGAGCCACTACTGCGGCGGCGTCGAGTCGGGCAGCCGCGGCACGTGCCGCGAACGGGGAACGTGCGCGCTGGATGCCTCGTTCCACGCGCCGTGCGAAGCCGGCCTCGGCGAATGCCTGAGAACGGGCATTCTCGTGTGCCCCGATCCGGACAAGGCGCCCGTGTGCTCCGCCGTCCCCGGCCAAGCTGCGAACGAAGCGTGCGACGGCCGCGACAACGACTGCGACGGCGTCACCGACAACGGGTTCGACCTCGGCGCGGAGTGCACGTCCGGCACGGGCGCGTGCGCGCGCACCGGCCACATGATCTGCTTCTGGGACGAGGCGCGGTCCGTCTGCGACGCCGAGCCCGGCGCGGCCGGCCAGGAGGTGTGCAACGGCCTCGACGACGACTGCGACGGCCGCACCGACGCCGGCATCGACGGCTGCTGCGCGGAACTGGGCGAAATGCGGCCCTGCGGAGTCGATCGGGGCGTGTGCCGCGCGGGCACCCAGCTCTGCTCGGCCGCGTACCGCTGGGGCGACTGCGTCGACGGCGACGGGCACGTGGTCGTGGCGCCGGGCACGCGCACCGAGATCTGCAACGGCCTCGACGACGACTGCGACGGGCGCACCGACTTCGGATTCGACGTCGGGACGGCCTGCACGGCGGGCCGGGGCGCATGCTTCGCGGCGGGACGGAAGGTCTGCGACGAGACGGGCGCAGGCACCGTCTGCGACGCGGTGCCGGGAATCCCTGCGGAAGAGGCGTGCGACGGGGTCGACGACGACTGCAACGGGCTCACCGACGAGGAAGGTGCCCTGGGCTGCGTCGCGCGCTACCGCGACGACGACGGCGACTCGCACGGGAACCCGGACGACTCGAAATGCCTGTGCGCGCCGGAGTTTCCGTACGTGGCGACCGCCGGCGACGACTGCGACGACGCCCGGGTCGGAGTCCACCCCGGCGCCTCGGAGGTGTGCAACGGTCTCGACGACGACTGCGACGGGCGTACGGACGACTTCACGCTCGTTCTCCTGGACGGCCGGACGGTGACGGGGACCGGGCGGGCGTGCGGCACGGGCGCGTGCGCGGGCGGACGCACCGCGTGCCGGGCCGACGGCAGCGGCATCGCGTGCCCGGGCGAGGCGCTCGCCTCCCCCGAGCGCTGCGACGGCGCGGACAACGACTGCGACGGGACCACGGACGAGGTGGGCGCCGACGGGTGTACCGACTTTCACCGCGACGACGACGGCGACGGCTGGGGCGTTTCCGAGGCGAGATGCCTGTGCGCCCGTGCAGCGCCGTACACCGCGGTGCGCGGGGGAGACTGCGACGACGGCTCGGAAGCCACGCACCCGGGAACGGCGGAGATCTGCCACGACCGGATCGACGACGACTGCGACGGCGTCACGGACTGCGGCGATGTCGCGACGTGCGCAGGCAGGCCCTGCGGCGCCGGCACCGGAGCGGGCGCGGCCTGCAGTGCCGACCGCCTGTGCCACGAGGCGGAGTGCGGCAACCGCGCGGACGACGACCGCGACGGCGCGACCGACTGCAACGACTCCGACTGCGCGGACCGGCGCTGTGCGGGCGGCGGCGCGTGCCGGAACACGATCTGCCTCGCACCGCCCGGCGGTTCGGTGCCCCCGCGCGGCACGCTCTCGTTCCGGGCCTCCGACGGCAGCAGGTCCGGATGGGTGTGGTCGCTGGCTTCCAACGCCTCCGGAGGCCGCATCGCCAACGGCACCTACGTGGCGGGCTCCGTCGGCAGCGTCGTCGACGTGGTCCAGGTCGTCGACTCCGTGGGCAGCGCGGCGACGGCCGACGTCGCGGTCGGGCCGGTCGTCGCCATCGCACCGGCACGCACGGGCACGCCTCCGAGGGGCACGCTGGCCTTCTCCGCAACGGGCGGGAGCGGCGCAGGATTCGCGTGGTCGCTCGCAGTCGCGGCTTCGGGTGGATCGATCAACCCGGACACCGGAGGCTACCTCGCCGGTCCCGTCGGTGGCGTCACGGACACGGTGGCGGTCGTCGACTCGCTGGGGAACACGGCCACTGCGCCGGTGACCGTCGGTGGCGGGGTGAAGGTCGAGCCCGGATCGGTTTCGACGGCACCGCGCGGTGCCATCGCCTTTGCCGCTCACGGTGGCAGCGGGTCGGGATTCGTGTGGTCGCTGGCCGAGGACGGATCCGGCGCGCGCATCGACCCGGCTTCGGGCCTGTACACCGCCGGCGCGTCCGGCGGCCGGACGGACATGGTCCGGGCCACGGATTCCCTAGGAAACATCGGCACTTGCGAGATCGCGGTCGGCCCTGGGGCTTTCATCGTGCCGGCCGATCCCGAGGTGCCGCCGCGCGGCTCGATTCCGTTCCAGGCCGCCGGAGGAAGCGGCACGGGCTGGTCCTGGTCGCTGGCGGCGAACGGATCGGGCGGCGGCATCGACGGTGCGACAGGCGCCTACACGGCCGGCGCGGCCGGCGACACCCGCGACGTCGTCTCGGTGGTCGACTCGCTGGGAAATACCGCAACGATGCAGATCTCGGTCGGTTCGGGCGCCTCCGTGTCGCCTTCGGACCCGAGCACGCCTCCGCGAGGATCTCTGACGCTGCACGCGTCGGGCGGGAGCGGCAGCGGCTGGATCTGGTCGCTGAAGACGAACGCATCCGGGGGTGCCGTCGACGAATCGGGCGCCTACACGGCGGGCGCGATCGGGAGCGTGGTCGACGTCGTGCGCACGACCGACTCGCTGGGCAACGAGGCCCGTGCGCACGTCGCGGTCACCGCGGGCGTGGGCATCGCCCCGCCGCTTTCGGCCCGACCGCCCGGAGGGGGCGAGACCTTCGTCGCCTCGGGAGGCAGCGGCACCGGCTGGGTCTGGTCGCTGCAGTCCGGCGCGTCCGGAGGCGGCATCGACGCGTCGGGCGCCTATGTCGCCGGGCCCGTCGGAGCCGTGACCGACGTCGTGCGGGTCGTCGACTCGCTCGGGAACGCGGCGACCGCGGAGGTGTTCGTCGGCGAGTCCATCGCGGTTGCGCCGGCGGCGCCGAGCGTGGCGCCGCGAGGCTGCGTGACCTTCGCGGCCACCGGCGGCAGCGGCACCGGATGGGTCTGGTCGCTGGCCTCGGCCCCGTCCGGCGGGAGCATCGTCGCGGCGACGGGCGCCTACACGGCGGGGGCGAACGGCGGCGTCCGGGACACCGTGCTGGTCGTCGACTCGCTGGGCAACGCGGCGATCGCGACGGTCGACGTCACCGTGGCGTTGAGCCTCCAGCCGGCCTCGGCCTCCTTGCCGCCGCGCGGCTCGCTGGTCTTCTCCGCCGCGGGCGGCGCCGGAGGAAATGCCTGGTCGCTGGGAACCGACGATTCGGGCGCGCGCGTCGATGCTTCGACCGACGGATCGACCGCGACCTACCGTGCGGGTCCCCGCGGCGACGCGATCGACGTCGTGCGGGTCGCCGACACGCTCGGCAGCGTGGCCACCGCGACCGTGACGGTGGGCCCGGCTGTCGCGGTCACGCCACCCGGCGCAAACCTGCCGCCCCAGGGTGCGCTCGCCTTCTCGGCTTCCGGCGGAAGCGGGACAGGCTGGATCTGGTCGCTTGCCGCCAACCGCTCCGGCGCGAGCATCGACGCGTCGGGCGGCTACGTTGCCGGCGACGTGCCGAGCGCGACGGACGTGGTGAAGGCCATCGACTCGCTCGGCAACGAGGCGACCGCCGAAGTGAGCGTCGGACCCGGCATTTCCGTGCTGCCCGCGGTGCCGGGCGCTCCGCCGCGCGGCGCGATTGCGTTCTCGGCGTCCGGAGGCAGCGGCACCGGCTGGCACTGGGTTCTCGCGTCGAACGGGTCCGGCGCAAGCATCGGAGAGGCGACCGGGGCGTACGTCGCGGGCGCCGCCGGCGGCACCGTCGACACGGTGACCGTCGCGGACTCGCTCGGAAACACGGCAACCGTGCAGGTGGCCGTCGGTTCCGGCGCGGGCATCGCCCCTTCCTCGCCGTCCGTGCCGCCCCGGGCCTCGGTTGCCTTCGCCGCCACGGGCGGAAGCGGCACGGGCTGGACCTGGACGCTCGCCTCGAACGGCTCCGGCGGCACCATCGGCGCGACCGGCGCGTACGTCGCCGGCGCGACGGGGGGCGTCGCCGACGTGGTCCAGGTGACCGACTCGCTCGGCAATTCGGCAACCGCCACGATCACCGTCACGACCGGCGCGACCGTCTCGCCGGCCAACTGGAGCACCCGGGTCGCCACCACCAAATCCTTCTCGGCCTCGGGCGGCAGCGGCACGGGCTGGATCTGGTCGCTCGCCGCGTCGCCCTCCGCCGGATTCATCGGCGCCACGACGGGTCTCTACTCCGCGGGCACTCTCGCGGGAGTGACCGACGTCGTGCGCGCGACCGACTCGCTGGGCAACGTCGCGACCGCGAGCGTCGCGGTCACGCCGGGGCTGCCCAACCCGACCTCGTCGCGATCCACGGTCGTCGCAGCCCCGGCCTCGAACGTGTGGGCAGACGGTGTCGCATTCTCGACAATCGACGTAACCGTCCGTGATTCCTACCAGAATCCGGTACCCGGCTGCGTCGTGATGCTGTCGTGCAGCGGCATCGGGTGCGTGGTCACCCAACCTACCGCCGCCACGGATGCGGGTGGTCGGGCGTCGGGGCGCCTCACCGCGACCCGCTCGGGCACGAAGCAGGTCCTCGCGAGCGTGGCGGGCACGGGATCGCTCCAACAGAGACCAACGGTCGTGTTCGTCCAGGCGCCCAGCGCCACGCACTCGCTCGCGACCGCCACTCCGTTGGAAGGCGTCGTCGCCAACGGACTGGCGGCCTCGACGATTTCCGTCACGGTCCGGGACATGTACGACCTGCCGATCGTCGGCGCGACGGTCGCCCTGAGCGCGGGCGGATCCGGCAATGGCCTTTCGACGCCCGGCCCGACCGACGCCGGGGGCCGCACCAGCGCGACCCTGTCGTCCACCCGAGCCGAAACCAAGGTCGTGACGGTCACCGTGGCCGGGACCGTCGTCCTTGCGGCGATGCCTGCCGTGACCTTCGTCGCCGGGGCGCCCGACGCCGCTGCGTCCAGCCTCACGGCGGTCCCCGACGTCGACGTCGCCGCGGACGGGACCGCTGCGGCGGCCCTTGTGCTCACGGCGCGGGACGCCTTCGGCAACCCGGTGTCCGGCGCCGCCGTCGTGTTCGCGGCGACCGGCCTGGGCAATTCGCTGGTCCAGCCCGCCGGGACGACGGGCGCCGACGGCATCGCCGGCGGATCCCTCGCCTCGACGAAGGCGGAAGCAAAAACGGCGAGCGCGCTGATCGGGGGCACGGTGACGCCGACCGCGAAACCGACGGTGGTGTTCGTCGCCGGCCCGCCCGACCCGCTGGTCTCGACGATGGCCGCGAGTCCGACGCAGGTCCTGGCGGACGGCGTCCGAGAATCGAAGATCACCGTCGCGATCGCCGACTCGCACGGAAACCCGGTGTCCGGAGCCGTCGTCGTGCTGTCCGCGACCGGGTCCGGCACGGTTCTGACGCAGCCCGGGCCGACCGACGCCGGCGGCCTCGCCGCGGGCGCGGTTGCGTCGAGCGTCGCGGAAACCAAGACGATCCGGGCCACGGTGGGCGGCACGACGACGCTGGCCGCGACGCTCGCGGTGACCTTCGGGTGCGGCACCGCCACGTGTCCGGACGGCTGCTGCGTCGGCGGCGCGGGCGGCGTCTGCCTCGCCGCCGCATCGCAGTCGGCGCTGGTCTGCGGCGCGGCGGGAGCTTCCTGCATCTCGTGCGATCCGGTGTCGGACCTGTGCGCCACCGGCGCCTGTGCACCGGATCGGCGATGGATCCAGTGGATTCCGACCACGGATTCCCGGCCGCCCGGCAGTTTCATGGTCGACACCCTTGCGGACACGGTGACGGATCTCGCGACGGGGCTCGTCTGGCAGCGCTCCCCGGGCACGACGCTGCGGCCGCGTTCGGCCTCGGCCGTCTACTGTTCGGGTCTGAGCCAGGCCGGCGGCGGATGGCGGCTGCCGACCCGCATCGAGCTGCTTTCCATCGTGGATCTGGGGAGAAACCCGGCGGTCGACACCGGCGCCTTCGCCTACAACGGTTCCACCTACCCGTTCTGGACGGCCTCCGACTTCCGCGACACGGCCGGCTACGCCTGGACGGTGTCCTTCACCTACGGCCGCAACGACCCGAAACCCGCGAGCGGACCCGGCCGGTCCTGGTGCGTGCGATGACGGCGCGGTGGTCCCGGGCGGCGCCGGAGAGGAGAAACGCGTGACGGCGGCCCGCATACGGTTCCTCGCGTGGGGTGCCCTCCTCGTCCTGGCGGAAGCCGAGGCGACGGCCTCCGCGCCTCCGGGTCGCTTTGCCGCGTCGACCGACACCGTGCTGGACAACAAGACACACCTCGTCTGGCAGCGTTCGGCGGCGTCCGCAAGGCCCTTCTCGACGGCTGCCTGGTACTGCCAGTCCTTGTCGCTCGGCGGTTTCGCCACCGGATGGAGACTCCCGACGCGCAAGGAACTGGAGAGCCTCGTCGACGAGACCGCGTCGCGGCCGGCGGTCGACGCGACGGCGTTCCCCGCGACGCCGGCGGAGCCCTTCTGGACGTCGACCCCCTACGCCCCGAGCCAGAACCGCCAGTGGGTCGTCGACTTCGCGACCGGATCGAGCATCGACTCCCCGACCACGACGGGCACGCAGTATCGGGTGCGCTGTGTGCGATGAGCCCGGCGTGGGCCGGCGCCCGTGCGCAAACGCATTTCACAACGGAGAGCACGGAGCACACGGAGCGTCGGGGACGGGAGGAGCGGGAACCTCCGTGCTCTCCGTGTTTTCCGTGGTGAACCGGGCCTTCTACCGGATGCGCCCAACCAGCCGTTCGCCGAGCCCGCAGAAGCGTTCCAGGGGCCGGCCCGCCCCGCGCTTCAGCATTTCCGCGGCGCCCATCACCGTCACCGAGCGCCGGGCACGGGTGAGCGCCGTGTAGAGGATCTCCCGCGTGAGCAGCGGCGTGTCGACGTCCGGCAGCACCAGCAGCGCGTGGTCCATCTCCGAGCCCTGCGCCTTGTGGACCGTCATGGCGTAGGCCAGTTCGAGATCGCCGCCGAGCGCCTGCGGATCGAACGCCGCGAAGCCCGACGCCCGCGGGAAGACGGCCATCGCACGCGCGGGTGCTCCGTTCTCCGAAACCCGGACCACGATGCCCTGGTCGCCGTTGAACAGTTCCCGGTCGTAGTCGTTGCGCGTCATCATCACGGGCTCGCCCGGCAGCGGCGTTCCCTCGTCCGCGCGCGACGCGCGTCCCGCCGCTTCCGCCGCCCTGCGATGGAACCAGCCGTTCCACGCGGCCGCGCCCGCGCCGCCTGCCTCGCCCCGCAGCAGGCACAACACGCGGATGGTCGCGAAATGGTCCGCCAGCGCGGCCAAGTCGGGGGAGTCCTCCCGTCGGAATGCCCCGCCGTCCATTCGATATATTCTGCGGACCCGCCGATCGAAATCCGCCGGCGCCCGGATCCGCTCCTCAAGCCACCGGCGGCGCATCCGCTCCGCCTCGGACGAACGGGCCACCGTCTCCAGCAGTTCGACGCCGCGGAACAGCACCTCGGACGCGGCCGTCCGCGAAGTCACGTCCCCTTCGCGCACGATGCCCGGCTCCGCGACCTCGATGCCCCGGTCGCTGCCGAGCCGCTGCGCGACGAGCAGAATCGAGCGCCCTTCCGGGTCGGACGGATCCAGCCGATAGCTGCGCGTGAGACGCACGCCGGCCTGCCGGCGCGGATCGCTTTCGTTCCCCGACGGAAGGAGATCGCGGAAGACCGCGCCCGCTTCCACGGACGGAAGCTGGTCGGCATCGCCCAGGAGCACGAGGCGCGCCTCGGGGCGAACGGCGCCCGCCAGCCGCTCCATGAGGAACAGGTCGATCATCGAGCCTTCGTCCACGATCACCAGCGCCTCGGCCAGCGGGTTGGCCTCATGGTGCAGGAACCGCTCGCACGACGGCGACCAGGCGAGCAGGCGATGAAGCGTTTTCGGCTCCGGGCACTCGCGCAGCAGGGTTCGATCGGCCTCCGCGGGATCCGCAATCGAACCGAGGAGCGCGCGCACGGCCCCGTGCATCCGCTGCGCGGCTTTCCCCGTGGGCGCGGCGAGGGCGATGGAGCCCGGCTGCACGCCCGCCCGCACCGCCGCCCGCAGAAAGGACACCACGACCGAGGTCTTGCCCGTGCCCGGCCCGCCGGTGATGACGGCCAGCGGCTGTGCGAGGGCCGTGCGCACCGCGGCCTGCTGCTCGTCGGACAGTGCAACAGGCCGGCCGCGTTGGCGGGGCGGACGGCTCAGCAAATCTTCAATGATTCCGCCATGTTGCGGATCCGCCGAGGGCTGCTGCACCGCCATGCGTGCCGCCAGAAGCCCCGCCAGCCGGCGCTCGCGCGCGTACAGCCGGCGATGCCAGAGCCATCCGTCCTGCACCACCAGCGGGCGGCCGTCGTCGGGTCCTCCCAGCAGCGTGGCCGCTGCATCCGGAATCCTGCACGTCGAGGCCTCGTCGGCGAGCGCCCGCACCCTCGATGCCTCCTGCGCAGGAACGCCGAGCGCCGTGAGAAGCCCGTCGAAGAAGCCTCCGGCGATCCCCGGCAGCGGCAGGCGCGTGCTCCCCGCGTCCACGTGGACCACGGAGGCCAGCACCAGCAGCGCCAACGCGTCCTTGGCGTCCGCTTCTGCCTTCGGCGCGCACCGGATCAGCTCGCGGGCGATTTGCATCGCCTCGTCGCCGCCCTCGCGACCGCGGACCGCGGCTTCGACCGGCGCCGGAAAACGCACGGAATCCGTCGACGGCGGCCCGCCGAGGAGGCAACGCGCGGCTCCCGCCGGAGTCCAGGGAAGATGCGTCTTCATCGCGATGCCTCCGCCGTCCGGGGCAAGGGGCTGCCGTAGTCGCGCCGGACCAGCTCGCGCTCCCAGCCGACGAGGTCGGACCAGGACGGCCGGGTGAAATGCACGCCGGCGCCCGAAGCGTCGGGCTTCATTGCGCGGAGGAAGCAGTAGACGATTCCTCCGAAACGGCGGCGGTGATCGCTCTCGTCGCGCAGACCGAGAAGCCTCGCAAGCGCCAGCGAATAGAGCCGGATCTGCGTGCCGTAGTGCTCGTGCACGTGGGCTTCGAGCGATGCCGGCGCGAAGTCGCGCAGATGGTCGCTCTTCCAGTCGCCCAGGTAGGCGAGCCCGTCCTCCTCGAAGACGACGTCGATGAATCCCTTGACGAAGCCTCGCCCGACCGAGAATCCGGCCGCCTCTTCACCCAGCTTCGGATGTGCCTCCTCGGGAATCGGGTAGAGGAACTCCATTTCCCGCAGAAGCCTCGCGCAGGCGCCGATTCCCTTGATGCGCCGCCCGCCCGCGTCGAATGCGGCCGTCAATCCGGCATGGGCCATGCGCGAGGCCGCCTTGGCCTGCCGGGACGGAAAACCATGGCGACGCGCGCACGCCTGCACGATTTCGGAAACGTCCTTGCGCGCGGCCCAGTCGTCGTAGGCAATACCGCGCAGGAATTCCCCTGCGGGAAGCAGTTCGAGCATTTCGTGCAGAAACACGCCCGTCGCCGTCCCGCCGGGCAGCCCGTCCTCGGCGGGCGCCGCGGCCTCCGGAGGCTCCTCGGAGAAGTCGGCCCGCTCGGGCTCGCGCGGCATGTGGGCGCCTTCGGCCGCCGCGAGGCGCGAGTAGGACGTGACGACGAATCCCGCGTGGCGCTCGAAGACGGCATGAACCGCTTCGTTGCGGGCGTGCGCGTGCGCCGCCTCGTCGGCCGCGGTGCGCAGGAGTGCGGCGGGAAGCGACGACGGCTGCGCGGGTGCCGGCGGAGGCGCAGCAGGCTTCTCCGGCCCCGGCATCCGGAATTCGAAGAGGTTTGACGGAAGCATTCCGCCGGATTGGAGCGCCGCCACCCGGTCGTGGACGTGCCGATAGCATCCTGCGGGGCGATATCGTGCGGTCGGCGCGGAATCGGGCGTTTCCCCGAGCCAGGGCAGATAGACCCGCCCCCGGGCCCGCGTGAGGGCCACGTAGAGAAGCCTCCGATCCTCGCGATTCTCCTCGTCCGCGCTGTCGCGTCCCGGCGGCGCCGGAGGGGGACGCCCGATCCAGGCCACGCGCTTGCCGTCCTCGTGGCGCACGAAGAGCGCGTCATGCCGCCGAGAGGAGGTGATTCCGCCGGCCACGAAGACGACGGCCGCCTCGAGACCCTTCGACTTGTGCATGGTCATGATCTGGACCGCGTCGCGCTCGCCCTCCAGCCGCTGCACGTTGCCGTTCTCCCCCTCGGGCGACCGGCGTTCGTCGCACCACGAGGCAAGCCTGCGGACCAGCTCCGCCAGGGGCGGACGCGCACGCGCCGATTCTTCGAGCAGGATTTCGAAGAGGTGCAGGTAGTTGGTAAGCTCGCGTTCCGATTCCTTCTCGTAGATTTCCCGGCGCACGATGCCGCTGCCGTCCAGAATGGCGGGCCAAAGACGTTCGTAATCCCTCCGTTCCGCAAGAGCCTTCCAATCCGACAGTTTCGAGACGAGCGGATGGGACGCGGGCAGCTCGCGCACGGACTGCAGATCGGCCGGTCCCAGGCCGAAAAAGGGCGTGATCCACGCGCGCGCACGGCAACGGGGATCGTGCGGATTCACCACGGCCGCGAGCACGTCCAGCACGTGGCCTGCTTCCGCGGTCTGGAACAGGCCGTCCTGCTTGTAGAAGGCATGCGGCACGCCCGCCCCGCGCAGCGCCTCCCCGACGCGGAGGCCTTCCGCCGTCGTACGGGTGAGCACGAAGACGTCCCCCGCCCCGATCCTCCGCGTTCCATCGCGATCGGCAAGCCAGAGCCCGGGGCCGGAGGCGTCGAGAAGGTCCCGCGCCTCGGAGGCAATGGCCCGCGCCATTCCGTCGTGAAGGCGCGCGGCTTTGACCTCTCCGTCGCCCGGCGTGCAAAGCAGGACGACCGGAACGGCCGGCAGGCCGTCGCGTCCCACGCTCGCCCGGCGCGCAGGATTGCCGCACGTCACCGGCGCGTCGTAGCGGCAGACGCCGTCGAAATAGGGAGGCTCGGCCCTGCCGTCGAAGATGCGATTGCACGCCTCCACGGCATCGGACGTCGAGCGGAAGTTCTCCGTCAGGGTGACGACTTCCCCTCCGCTGCGCCCGATTTCGTCGCGCGCGCTCGCGTAGGTTTCGATGTCCGCGCCCCGGAAACGGTATATCGACTGCTTCGGATCACCCACGAGGCAGAGCAGATTCTTCCCTCCGCTCTCGAAGAAGAGACGCCTGAAAATCGCCCACTGCGTTTCGTCGGTATCCTGGAATTCGTCGATGAGCGCCCGGCGGTATCTCTGCCGCAGCGTGTCGACGAGCTCGTCCGAGCCTTCCCTCAGGAGGCTGTCGCGGACCAGCAGCAGCATGTCGTCGAAGTCGAAAACGCCCGCGTCGAGCTTGCGGCGGTCCAGGCGCGCCAGCACCCGCGGCAGAAAGAGGGCTGCGATTGCCGCCGCGAACGGAACGACGGCACTCCGCAGGCGCGTCAGGAGCCGCTTCAGGCGATCGACCGTGTCGAGCCCCGAAGGTGCTTTGGCAAGAGCCTCGTCGAGGTAGTCGAGCGAGTCCTCCTTGCCGCTTCCACGCCACGCGTCGAAAGCCTGCAGAAAGGCGGCCACCGACCCCGTCTGCCTGGCTTCCTGAATGACCGGCCCCAGGTCCGCGAGCCGTCGCATCACGGCCTTGCACCGGCTTGCGTTGAACCTGGCCCCTCGCAGTTCCCGCTCGGCCTCCTCGAGCAATCCTTCGTCCGCCGCGAATGCCTGCCATACGGGCGGGACGGTCTTCGGATCGAACGACGGCCTGAGTTCGCCCCGCAACCGTCGGCACTGGAGGAGAAACCCTTCCAGATCCGCGACGCTGCGGCCCGATCGCAGCCATGCGCGAAGGTATTCCGACAATTCGGGGTCGCGGGCCAGTTCCTCCCGCAGCGACTCCCGGAACGCCGCTCCGAAGGCCTCGGCGCCGTCGACCAGCGTTTCCCCGAAGAGGCGCCGGTGCGCGAACGCATTCTCCGTGAGCACACGCTGGCAGAACGAGTGGATGGTCGAAATGGTCGCGGCGTCGAGGCTCCCGAGCGCGTCCTCGAGCCGACGCCGCGCCGCGTCGTCGAGAATCCAGCAGTTTTCGTCGGGAACGCCCGGAGCCGTGCCGGCATGCGCAATCAGTTCTTCCAGTTTGCGGCGAACCCGCGCCTTCAGCTCGGCGGTCGCCTTTTCCGTGAAGGTGACGACCAAGATGTCCTCGATGCGCAGGTCGCCGGCAAGGACGTAGTCCACGAGGAGGTGTTCGAGGGCAAAGGTCTTGCCTGTTCCGGCCGATGCCTCGATGACGACGTGCCGGTCCTTCGGGACACTGGCCACGATGGCCGGCTTCGCGTAGCGGGGGGTCATGGATCCACCTCCGAAAGAGCGGCCCCCTCCCCGACCCTCCCCCGAAAAAGCCCGGGGGAGGGGGAAGGCGCCGGAGGCGCTTTCAGCGCACGCTCCCTCCCCCGCGCTCTTTGCGGGGGAGGGTCGGGGAGGGGGCCGGCAGGGGGATGGGGGGGAGAGCCTTGCCCTTCCACCTCCAGCCTGCTCCAGAACGCCCCGAATCGGCGCTCCGCCACTGCCTCGGCGTCGTCGGGAACGGGATATCGCCAAGGGTCCGCCAAAGGACCGTAGGCCGACACCGGGGACACGTCCCTGGCCGCGTCGACGAGATCCTCGACGGCATCGGCGATGGGAATGACCTTTTCGTGCGCGTAGAGGACCGCCTCGCAGGGAAGCAGATACGCGTGGTCCCCGCCGACCAGATCGCCGGCGATGCGGGCCAGCCAGGCCAGCGCGTCCGTGCGCGAAAAGGCGCCGAATCGCAGCAGTTCCGACGCACCCTGTCCCGTGCCGTCGGCGAGCAGGATCAGGCACGCCTGGCGCCCGTCGCCCAGCCCCGCCGCCGTCATCGCCGCCCCGTCGACGAAAGCCCGCAGCGCCCGACGCAGCCGCCGCACCCTCTCCCAGTCCGACTTTTTCGGCCTGCGGTATTCGGCGAACAGGCTCCCGCGCGGCGACTCGAGGAGCGTCCCCGTCGCCCCGACGAGTTCCACTTTCCGTTCTCCCTGGGGCGTCTGCACCGTCAGCACGAGCGGAGCGACCGTGTTTTCAGCCGGATCCGGTTCATCGGCCGGCCCGAACCGAACCCTGCCGGCTGCCAGGGAGGCACCTTCCTGTCGGCGCAGGGCATTCCACTCGCCAAGGATCCGCAGATGCCTTCCGCGTTCCGCCTCGGCAAACAAGCCCAGAGGAAGACGTCCCGCGGCGACTTCGCGACGCTCCGCCGCCGCGTACGCGCACCGCAGGCCTTCGTCGTCGTCGGCCCCGGAGAAGACCTTTCCCAGGAGACGAATGGCATCCAGACGGTGCGTCTCGAACGGCTCGTCCTCGCGGTCCCCCAGGTCCTCCGACTCCCCGTCCCGCAGCCCCAGGCGATATCGCGCCCAGCCTTGCAGCGGGCATTCCAGGAAGCGCCGCAGCGCGTCCAGGGATATTCGAATCGCCGCGTCCGCCGGCTCCTTGGGCCGCGCCGGCACGTCCGGGAGCAACAGACGCGAAGCAAGAATGGGCCGTGTGGAAGCTTCAATCCGATCTTTCAGCGGAACGGGCCCGTCGGTTTCGCGCGGCGGCGGAATCCGCTCGCGCATTGCACGGGCTACGGCTTCCGCCTCCGCCGATGGCGAATGTATCGGGGCCGAGGAATCACCGAGTGCCTCCTGGATTGCGGCCGCGTCGTATCGGCGCAAAGCCGGCCGGACCGTCAGATCGTCGACCCGGTCGCCCAGATACGCCCGGCGAAGGATGTGCTGCAGCTCGACGATCACGCTGGACGGTTCCAGTGCCTCGCCGGTGAGCGCGTCGCGTGCGCCCCACGAGAGATACAGCCGCTCCCGCGCGCAAAGCAGCGTCTCGAGGAACATGTATCGGTCCTGCTCGCGCGCGCTGACGTCTCCGGCGCGCCGGCGCGCCTCCCGCAGGTCCATCCGGTCGCGACGATCGGAGGCAGGAAACTTCCCCTCGCCCAGTCCCGCCAGGAAGATCACGCGGAAGGGCAGCGCGCGCATCGGCTGGGAGGTGGAAACCACCACTCCGTCGGCCAGATGATGCCCTTTGCCGACCGCAATGCCTCCCAGCGCCTGCCTCGCCGTTTCGCAGGCGATTCTCCACGACACCCGGCCGCCCGGATTCCTCGACGCGAGCTCGCGCAGCGCCGACAGGCATCGCTCGCGATCCCGTTCGTCCGTGTCGTCGCAGACCCCCACGTAGCTGGAAACGAGTCCGGCCAGGAAGGTCGCCCAATCGGGCATGGCAAGCCGCGCCGAGCGCGCGAAGCGGGCGTCGGCCAGCAGCGAGCGCACGAGCAGCGCCAGGCGCGCCGCCGAGGCATCCGACGACGGAGGCACTTCGCGGGGCAGATACCACTCGCCGCCCACCTCGAAAGGCTCGCCGTCGCCCAGGAACCGCCCCAGGGCGAGCCTCCGCAGACCCTGGTCCCAGTTGAGCGCGTCAGCCTCGATATAGGTGCCTTCGTGGTCGCCCCGATCGGCCCCGTGTACGATGCCGAGGTCGTCGCACCAGCGCAGCCACTCGTCCGTGTCGACCTCGGGCATCAGCGCCCGCGTGCAGGGATGCGTGGCAATGGCCATGATCTCCCGGCGCGTGAAATGCCCGGAGGGAAGCGCCAGAAGCTGCTCGACGGCGCCGGCCACGCGGCTCGTCGCCGCGAAGTCGAGGTCCGTGACGTTGTGCGGTATCGCGTGGTTCTCTTTCAATGCCGCCGAAAGATGGGTGAAATACTCGTCCCTTTCACGGGTCGTGACGATGACCGCGATGTCGTTGAAACGCAGCGGAGCCCGCCCGGCATCGCGCCCTTCGTCCTCCTGGACGAGCTTTCGGATTTCCGAGGCAATGACCTCGCACTCGCGGCGGATGCCCGGGCAAGCCATGAGGCGGATGCTTGCGTCGGGCGCGATTCCAATCGGCTCCGCAGGCACAGGAGCACGCACGAGGATGTCGTCCTGGAGCCTGCGCAGCAGCGTCCCCGCCTCCGCGGGCGCAGGGAACGCGGGCTCGAAATCGCACCCCGTCAGCTCGTTGAGCAGCCGCACGTTCTCCCGACCCGGCTTTCCCCACAACCGCAGCGGCGGCGAGTCGTCCGGGTCCTCGAACCCGAACGGATCCTCGGCGTCGAGCGCACCCTCCGCGAGCCGATCCGAACGCCGGGGAAGCCTCGCACCGCCTCCTCGCGCGGCCACATCCTCCCAGAACTCGGCGCAGGGATTGAGCGTGTAGACCAGCAGCTCGCACTTCGCGGCAACCTGCGCGAACAGGCGCTGGAAGGCCCGCGCGACGTACGACACGCCGAAGACGTGCAGGCGAGCCGGCACTTGCATCGCATCGGGGCGCCTCAGCAGGTCGCCCAGGCGAACGCCCTCGAGGCTCCCGTCGCGCCGGTGCAGCATTCCGTCGGGTCCGTGGATGGCCAGCCAGAGCGGGCGCTGCCATGCCTCCGCCGCGGCGAACGGCGTTCCGGCCAGGACAGGACCGCGCTGCCATGCGTCCAGCATCTCAGGACGCGAGTACTCGTACTCCTCGAACAGGTGCGCGATGCGCGCGGACAACTGGAAACGCCGCAGATCGACGGCATCCGTTCCCTGCCCCGCGTCGAGGTAGCGCCGGATCGGCCGGAATGCCGCGCCCTTGAGCCGGTCGTCGTCGAGCAGCAGCGAGAGAACAAGGTCGTGCAGCCGCGCCCCTTCGACCAGCGGCGGCCCCTGCGTCGCCAGGGTTTCCGCCAGGAACTTCCGAAGAAACCGGACCTCCAGGTTCGCCGCGATGCCGCACGCGCTCGCGAGCCCGAAGCGCAGCCACGTCTCGACGTTGCGGTTGGGCACGACGAGGCGGGCGGGCTCCAGGGGCCCCGCCGCCGCACGCCCCGCGGCCAGGTCCGCGACGAGCCTTTCGAGCAGATTCTCCGTGCGATTCGAGTACGTCAGCCGGATCATGTGCGCCCCGCTCCCGGCCTTGCCGGAACGACTCAAGACCCTAGCACGGGGGTCGGACATGCCCGGCGGGGGCGGGCGCAGGGCGCAGGTTTTCCCCATTGATTCCGGCGGGTTGGACGGAAGGTCGCGGGAGAAGGCGTCTGCGGCCGATCACGAGGAGCCGAACGCCGGTGCGACTCGGGCGCCGGGCGGGCAGTCCGCCGCGCTCGCCGACGGCCAGGAGCCCTTGGAACGCCTCCCCCACGCCGATGGAACGGCATGCGACGACTCGGGGCACGCGGAGCGTCGCAGAGGCGGCGTGCGACGACCGCAACCCGCACCCGGAGCATCGCAGAGGCGGCGTGCGGTGACCGCAACCCGCACCCCGAGCGTCGCAGAGGCGCCGTGCGGTGACCGCAACCCGCACCCCGAGCGTCGCAGAGGCGGCGTGCAGTGACCGCAACCCGCACCCCGAGCGTCGCAGGGGCGGCGAACGGTGACCGCAACCCGCACCGGGAGCGTCGCAGGGGCGGCGTACGGTGACCGAAACCCGCACGTGGAGCGTCGAAGGGGCGGCGTACGGCAACCCGGGCACGGAGGGAGGGTTTTCGCGCGACGACAACGGCCATCGGCCGACAACCCGTCCGACCCACGACCGGAGATCCCACGCGCCTTCCGTGCGGCGGCAGGCGCCCGACGACGCTTGACAGCCTGCGGCATTCTGCCGCACGCTCGCAAAGAAGTCGGAGGGATGAACGACCCCCGCGGCCCGCATCTTGCCGGGTCCGTCTTCGCGGCCGCGGATTCGAGGGGAGCATCGATGCTCTCCTCGCAACCATGCGCCGCGAGGCGGCGCCGAGGGCCCGCGATGCAGCTTCGCCCCGTGTTCGCAGTTCTGGCCGTCCTGTCGGCGACGCCCGCACCCGCCCGCGCCGACGTGCCGCACCTGCTGGGCTACCAGGGCCGGCTGCTCCGGGCCGACGGCACCGCCGCCACCGGCACGGTGCAGGTCGCGTTCGCCGTCTACGACACCGCGACCGGCGACAGCCCGGTCTGGACCGAGACGCAGACGCTCGGGCTGTCCGACGGGTACTACGCCACGTTCCTGGGACTCGCGACGACCCTGCCGGATTCCGTGTTCGACGGCTCGAACCGGTGGCTGCAGGTCCAGGTCGGCGCCGAGCCGCTCTCCCCGCGCCAGCAGGTCGGTTCCGTGGCGAACGCGCTCGTGGCGCGCACCGCCCTGAACGTCTCGGGCACGCAGAATCTGACCTCGCTGCAGGTGGGCGGCGCCACGGTCGTCGACTCGAACGGCCGGCTCGCCGGAAACGCGCGCTACGGCGCCGGGCCGGGCATCAGCATCGACCCGGCGAGTCAGATCGTGTCGATCCGCACGTGCGCGGCCGGCCAGACGCTCCGGTACGAAGCCTCGTCGTGGGTGTGCACGACGCCCAGCGCCGGCACGGTCACCGAGGTGACGGGCAGCGGCCCCATCGGCGTCGCGACGGGGACCTCGACGCCCGTGGTCTCGATTTCCCAGGCGGGGAGCCTGTCGAACGGGTACCTGTCGAGCGTCGACTGGAACAGCTTCAACGCCCGCTACGGCTCGGAAACGACCTGCGGACCCGGCGGCGATCTGAGCGGACCGCTCGTCGCCCCGACGGTCGTGAAGCTGCAGTCGCGGGCGGTGTCGCCGACCCAGCCGACCATCGGACAGGTGCTCAAGTGGAACAACAACCGGTGGGAGCCGGCGGCGGACAGCAACTCGGGCGGCACGGTGACGCAGATCATCGGGCATCCGCCGCTGACCGTGGACACGAGCACGACCTCGCCGGACATTTCCATGGCGGCGGCCGACGGAACGCACGACGGCTACCTGTCGAGCGCGGATTGGGCGTATTTCGACGCGAAATACGAAGCATCGACGCAGTGCGGCGGCGACCTGTCCGGAGATCTGTCCGCGCCGGCGGTCGCGAAGCTGCAGTCGAGGGCCGTGTCGACGGCGGAGCCGGCCCCGGGGCAGGTGCTGTACTGGGACGGCTCGCAGTGGGCGCCGACGACCCTCGCGGGCTCGGATCTGTCCGACTGGGCGCCCTCCGGGTATCTGACGCTGAGCGGGGACCAGACCATCTCCGACACGAAGACGTTCACGACGGCGCCGGTTCTGACCTCGCCGCTGGAGCTGACGAGCGGCGGCACGGGAGCCGCGGACGCGGACGGGGCGCGCGCGAACCTTTCGGCTGCGGCGAGCGGCGACAACTCGGACATCACGAGTCTGTCGGGGCTGACGATGCCCCTGTCGGTGGCGCAGGGCGGCACGGGGACGAGCTCGTTCGAGCAGGGCGGGCTGCTGTTCGGGTCGGGCACCGGCGGGCTGGCGCAGACCGGAGACCTGGTCTGGGCCGGGGGAGGGATGCTCGGGGTGGGCACGGCCGGCCCGGTGCGCAGGCTGGACGTGGAC
>Ga0172368_10002454_pt1 | contig 23571 bp, 16 predicted proteins | sample Lak11m_FD_114540 | JGI IMG/M metagenome (GOLD analysis project Ga0172368, IMG submission 114540) | Freshwater microbial communities from Kabuno Bay, South-Kivu, Congo - kab_022012_11m | ecosystem: Environmental > Aquatic > Freshwater > Lake | place: Democratic Republic of the Congo: South-Kivu...
AGCTCTCAAGTAATCGATCCGCATCAAGTATCTTGGTTCGCGCTATTTCGCAGGCGATCTCCATTTTATCAAGGTAAGTCAAATTTTCTCGAATTACGGCTTGGGCTTGTTGTGTTTCTAGAAATTGTCCGTGCGATGGAAGGATGGTGGCCGCTGGAATAGAATGAATCCGGCGAAGAGCATTCATATAATCATATGGATTTCCGAAAGGAGAAATATGGGGTACAGAGCGCATTTTTCCCCGCCCAATTGCTATATTCTCACCAGCTAATAAAAAGGTATAGTCAGGCAAATAAATATAAATACAATCAAAAGAATGGCCACCGACATAACCTATTTCAAAATTCATCCCTCCCAACTGAAAGTTTTCCGCATGGCTTGTTATATAATCCGTTCGCCATGAACTCGCTGGAAAACGTTTTTTTTCTATCTCAAGCATTCTTTCTTGGGATCCAAATAATAGCGGTTGGGCTAATGACAAGAGATGATCACCTTCACAATGATCTTGATGACAATGGTTATGAATAATCCATCGAACATGACCAATTGATGTTGCAGTGGTAATTAATTCATCCATCAGAGATTCATAAAGGGTGTCTACCAATATCAAATCTCCCCCAATTGGACCAAGAAAACAAGCATTTACTTCACTGATGTCTCCTGAATAATAAACATGAATTTCAGGAGCGAGGTGAATTATCTTTCCATTCATATCACATTGCCAAATCTTGGCTGAAATTTTTCTTACTTTGGTCCAATGCACGCATTTGACCACATCCCATTCCAATATCGCGTCCAAAAGGGTTGAAAATCGTTACAAATTCAGCCCCAATGTTTTTCTTTAGTGTATTGATAAAAAGTTCGAATGTTTCATCAGAAGCAGGAATGAGCTGCATGCCAGTTACCGGATTGAGCGGAGAAATGCGAATAATATTGAACCAATCCATGTTTGCCTGAAGATAATCTGATAATTTCAAAGAATGATTGTATGTCGAGTTTTCTTTATGCGCAACATAATTGAGTATTACTCTACAACCAGTCTGTTTTAAAGGGCGCCACCATTGAACTGCCTTCCAAGGATCTTCTGCTTGAGGAATTAACAACCGCCGAGTTATTAAGTCTGGCCCGTGAAGAGAAATCATTACTTTTTCGATTGAAGTTTTTCCAGATCGCTGTTCTTCTATTACTCTTTCAGTCCATTGACGTGGAGCTATTGATGTCATCGAATATCGTTTGATCACATTCCTTTGTGCAAGCGTTAAGCAAGCATTACGTACGGCATCCCAATTTGCTGAACAATCACCAATTCCGGAGAAATCCAAGTAATCTAAAGTTTCTCCAGGAGCTACGTCAGCCCTAACACATTCGATCGCGTCAACAATTTCTTCATCAGTAATATTACGTATAAATGGTTTCGGCGCATAGGTAGTAGCACAATGTCTACATTGAAAAGCACAACCTGCCTGAGCACTAGCACAAATGCCACGATCATTTCCCATGTCCAGGAATGCTATTTCAATTGTGCAGTCTGGCTCTCCTAATGCTAATAAATATTTACGTGAATTCGGATTTGTTTGAGAATTGGTAATTCCCATTACCTGTATATTTACCATCTCTACTTCCTTTCAAATCCAGCGATTTCTCCAGGGCGTAGAAATTGCTGATGAATTGATCCTAGATTTTCTATTCGAGTTGATGGCCGGTGTTCCAAGAATACTACATTTCTTGGATTAACCTTCCTCACAAATGTTAATATTTCCTCACGACTTGCTTTTCGTGGTGGAAGACATAATTCTGCCACGGTAAACTGATTTGGTTCCTTTGAACGAGAATTTGATCGTGAAAATGATAATAAAGCTCTCGCGGGAGATCCATTAATAGCGTCTTCACCAAGCCATACAATGGCTTTTGATCCAAATGATTTGTTCTGAACAAGCTTTCCTGAAGGGCTATCAGGCCAGAGGCTAGCAGATCCACAAAGGAAGAGTTCAGGAGAGTTTCCTTCTTTACCGGATGTATACCAAGGAAATTCAGAATTAGGCATTACCCATGTTAGTTTTTCCAGTTTTTCTTTTACTGGGGAAATGGCTTGGCATAACGCAAAAGAAAAAGGATCTATGAGCAGTCTGCATTCAGGAATTGCATTCCAATCATTTCTCCCTAAGTCAAGAAGGGTTTCTTGAAGCGCCCCAGCAGGTTGGAGAGGAACAATGATCTTCTTGGCATCAGTAGAAAATAGTATTGAAGTCCAACCTGTTGAAAATTGCTTCGAGGGAATTATCCTTTTATTAATTTTTAGTAATCTTTCAGGTGGTAATTGCGTGATTAAAATGTCACATTTTGTCAATTCAACAGAAAAACCCGGATTACCACCAAATGAGTTTATACTACAATCACTCAAATAGAGTATCGTGCATCCATTCCAAGAAATTCGCAATGCAGAAGCGCCATATAAATGTCCACTTGGAATAAAACTGATATTCAAATCAGGCTCTTGCGAAAGCGGGCTAATATCATTAGTAAAAGGCACCCCGAAAAAGGGTGGTGATGGCAAATCATTTAGTATATGGTTATTTGTATTCGACAATGAACTTAAGTGTCCATTGGTATGAAACAATTGCACCGAAAGCAGATTTAAAGTTGGTTTTGTGGCGAAAAATGGAACGTCGCACCATGCTTTCCATCCTTCGATGACTCCGCCAGCATGTCCTAGATGTGCATGCGAGAGAATAACTGCTGAGGGTTGGAAAGGGGGAAGTTTCACAGGTAACTCAAAACTTGATGGCCTTCCAAGATCAAGGAGAAGATACTTAAACCCACAAGCTATCCAGATACTTGTTCCTTGATGGCTACTCGAGGTTACTACCCCAACTTTGATTTCAGGATCCATTTCTTGATCAAATCTCCATATTCTGCCAAGAAACGTTGGTTTCCTTCAATAATTCTGGCTTTTACAAATTCTCCAACCAAGGCAAAAACCGTTCTCCCCAATAAACATGATAGGCTTTCCATCTTATAAGGGTCTCCATTTATTAGCCAGTTACTGCGTGGACATTTGCGGCAGAATGATATTAAATTACAATGAGAACAAGGATCAATACAATCGTTTCTGACAGAACTAATCAGTGCTTGCCGTGGGATATCAAATCCAGTATCTATATGACCAATCCTCCATTCTGGATAATTCACTAATGCTTGACATGGATAGATCGTTCCGTCAACATCAATCGCGAATACTTCACGAGCCATTTCGCAAACTGGTCCACTACGTAGTCGACCTGATCGAACAAATAAATAGGATAGTATCTCATCCTCTATATATTTAATAGTAACATCCTTTCCTTCTTGATATATAGCAGCGTAAAAATTAAATACTTGTGCCAAATTATCCATAAGTGCATTGGCCGATGAATTATCCCATTCCATTTCCAAAGCAAATCCAAAAATAAAACGAATTACACCTAAATCAAGAAGATGACGAATATTGTTGTAAAAACTTGAGGCGTTATGCGGTGTTATTGTGAGCTGGACTAAAAAGGGTATATTTCCTTCTTCAAGCAATTTTAGAGCTTGTCGAACTTTCGGATATGAAGGTTCGCCATTTGCTAGCCGCCTGTCATTCATCGCGGTAACATCTCCGTCAAAACTGAGTACAACCCTCAAGTTATTTTCCTTGATGAATTCTAGACGAGCAGGATTCAATAAAGTGCCATTGGTGGTAAATCCAATGTTAAATGGAGTACCACTAGACCGCAAACGTATTGTAATATCCTTAAAAAGCGACCAATTCGTTAATGGTTCTCCACCAATATACCCAATATGCATAATTCGTGAAGTTTTTTGCCCGCATTCAACAATAAAATCAATTGCTTTTGCAGCGTTAATTGAAGAAAGATCCATCGCATGGCTTTTATCGACAAAACAATACGAACAACGTAAATTGCACTTCCGTGTGAGAAATAAATTCATACCGGCGATTTCCGGTAAAAATCCAGATTGATCTACTCTGATGGGGTCAGTCATGAGAGGCTTCACTTTGCATCAAAATCAATGACTCTACAAGAACTTGCGCATAACGAATAGCAATCGGAAAATCAAGCGTTTTATGCCAAAGAGGTAACAATAAAATACGTTGCCCAATCTCATCAGATTTTGGCCACTTACTAATTTTTTTTTGATCAAACGTTCTTGGGTAATCAGGGTGTAAGGCTTGTGGATTTTGAAAGATACCCATGTTTGGAATTGTTCCAACCAAATTATCACGAAAAAAATGTGTAAATCCCTGGTTAACTAAGCTGTCGAGTAATTCATTCCGTTTGCTAATTAATCGATTGGGTAGAAGGAGCGGCAAGTTATACAAAGACAGCTCAGAAAGCGGCGCGAGCAAAGATAACCCTGGATACTGCTTAAGAATATCCCACATTACCTTTGCACATTGCACTCGTCCTGTTTGAATTAAGGGGAATTTTTTTAGCATACCGCAACCTATTGAAGCAGCAAGTGGGTGCATACGTAGTTTTAGTCCAGCGCCTGTGATGTGATAAGGGAACAATGGATTTTTACTAGTTATTGCATTCAAGTTGCGTTGTTTAAAATGGCCAGTCATAGTAGCACGAGCGGCTAAATCCTCATCATCCGTAACAAGGATTCCACCTTCTCCTGCAGGGCACTGTTTTTTTGCCTGAAGACTAAAGATAGAGACTATTCCACTTGTTCCGGCACGTATTCCATTTCGCTGAGCACCCAAAGCATGAGAAGCATCCTCTACTAAAGGTATATTATGACTATTGGCGATTGATTGAATCGTCACGAGATCTGCTGGCGCGCCAAAAATATGGCTAACAACAATGGCACGTGTTCGAGGTCCAATTAGTTTTTCCAAGCATTTTGGATCTAGGTTCCCAGTTTCATCCACATCAATAAAGATAGGTATTGCACCTAATGAAAGCAAAGGAGACGCAGTAGCAAAGAAACCATATGCTGGAAGAATTACTTCATCACCGCTATGGATACCTAACGCCCGGTATGCTGCATAAAGAGCCATTGTGCCAGAGCTAAAGCTCACCGCATATTTACGCCCTGTTGTTTTCTCCCAACCACGCTCTAAAGCACCAATCGATCCGCTATTGTCACCAATTGAAATCGTTTCATAGAGTTGATGAATGACCGAAGATTCAACATCGGTATCAATAGGAGGCCATTCGTACTGGGGAACTGGAAGGCTATTGATATCTTGAGCATCATTCTCTAATAAAATCCATCTTACAGCATCATCAAGATTTTCTGCTACAAAATCTGGCTGAGAAGGAAATTCACTCGAATGTAGTTCCCATTCACCTAAACCATATCCTGTTTTAACAAGTATTCCACATCCTCCTACGCATTTTGCCAATGCAACATCTTCTCGCCTATCACCAACCACATAGATTTTTTTTGGAGCAATCTGCAAATCCGCAAGAGCTTGATTTATGAGGCCAGGAAGAGGTTTATGACATGTACAAGCAAGACTTCCATCTTCACTTGGCAAATGGGGACAAACATATAATCCATCTAACTTTGCTCCTTCCACTGCCAAAAGGTCTGTAAGTCGAGAATGAGTCTCTGCCAAAAGGGTATCTGAGATCCAACCCCGTCCAATTCCAGGTTGATTTGTTACCATAACGGTTGGAATTCCAACACGATTTAGATTTGCTATCGCTCGTCCAGCAAGTGGCTCAAGTTCCAAACGTAACGGGTGATTAATTACCCCTTTTTCTCTTGTAATTGTGCCATCACGATCCAAAAATACAATATATTCAACCTCATGCATTTCACACCTCAAAGACTCGATAGGAACCATAATCAATTAATGTACCTGGAGTGTATTCACGGATTCTGAAACTACGTGAGGGCAACCCATCAGGAAGCAATATATTTTCAGATTCTATGATAGTTCCTTGTGGTTCACATAAAATTGATTGGCTTGATAGAGGTTCTGGAGGAAAAAAAGAATTGGCTTTGGATTTATCATTTGTTTCGAGATGTTTATTCTTCGCAACTCTATCAAGTGTGAAATCAGACGTGAGAAGTGCGGGGCATTGCTGGCAAATGGATGGTTGATCCATTTGGGCAAAAACTCTACGCCGGAGCTCGGCCATTTCGTCTCCATTCCAAAAATCCCATATGGTCCGTTTTTGAATTGAGCCAAGAGTAAAACTAGCATCTGCATCCCGGCAACAAGCAATAAAGCGGCCATCCCATGCAATGATAGCAGGTCCAGCATAAAGCTCATGGCATCCTGAAATCTTTCCATCTTCATGAAATTTCGAGCGAAGAATGGAGGTGCGATTATCTTGATAATAGTGAAATGCAGGATTAAGTGGGAGAAAAGTTTCGGCCAGCGAATCTGATGCTTCTGGTCCGAGATTGACAGCTTTAAGTTTAACCGCATCCACCCCTAAATCCAAAAATCGAGTAGCAAACTTTGGCCATTCACCCTCATTAGTTCTCAGTGCTAGCATTTGAATTTCTAACCGCGGCTTTCCTCCATGACAGGAACGTAAATGAATGATCTTATCTAAGTTCGACAATACCCTTTCCAATCTACCCCCCACTCGGTAGGAACTGTATTGAACTTGTGTTAATCCGTCTATCGAGACCACTAATTCATCCACGCCACTCTCTACAAAGTTCTGCCATCCTCGTTCCGGAGACCGTGATAGATTCGTAAACATTCGAACATGTAAGCCACGCCGATGGGCGAGCAATACTAAATCACTAATTTCTGGATGAAGGAGAGGTTCTCCATAGAAACTCAATGTCACCCCATCAATAAATCCTGAAATTTCATCCATCGCACGACTAGCAGTCTTTAGGTCAAGAAAACCCTTAGGGCGCTTACTAATATTTGCTCCGATGGGGCATAAAGGACATTTATAGTTACAATAATTGGTAGCCTCAAGAAAAATACTTACCGGATAAGCATAAGGTCTATCTAGCCGATTTTCAAAGGCCCATCTCACTTTGACTTCATTCATGTTCTGTATTAAATTCATATATTTTACCGCCCACAATTTTCAGGTTCGAAGAAATTTAGGTGGAATAGCTCTTGATCGATCTTGTTGTGTTCCCTACTTGAAGGGAATGCATCGAGCAAATGCTGCCATTGCTCACTTGCCTTTACAAATGCATCTCCATTCACTGCAGATACTACCTGGGGGCCATTTTCATCTAACCATAATTCCGGATCTAGATTTCCCTTTTTTATGAGTTGCCGTTCAAGGATTGTTCCTGGAAAAACCTTCATCAAGCCGATATGGAGATCAACATTTTCTAGTCGATGTAGATAGCCCTCAGTTATCTTATAATCCTCTTCCTGCTCCCCTGGCACGCCTAAAAGAACAAAAATACCAAATCGAATCTTCTGATTATTTACTTGGGATGAATGTTCAATGAAACGATCTAGACTTTGTGGGCCGATCCGTTGTTTGCAAAGAGCACGGTAAATTCGTTCTGACGCGGATTCTAAGCCAACAAAGACTTCCCATTTTGGTTTTGTCTTCTCGATTATTTGAATGTGCTCATGTGTCAGACTTTCAATTCCCGAATGGCAATAAACTGTCTCTACTCCTTCAAAAGTTGTTCCTGAAACAAGAGAACGGAAGTTGTTCAAATTATAAAAAAAATCTTGATCATGGAATTCTAGACGAACCGGATTAACTGTAAGAGCATCTCGTATTTGGAGAGAAGCTTGGTTAATGGATTTGGGAGAGTATGGTCCTTCAAACATCGCACTACAGAAAGTACATGTTGGTGTTGGGCAACCACTAGATGTTCGAATGATTAGCCGAGGTATTCGATGATGAAGATTCTGCAAACTGCTGTAGTTTGGGTGAATAAAATGCGCAATATCCTTATTCAAATCACCCCGAAGAAATAGTGGAGTAGGTTCTTTATGATTTGTTTTTACTAATTCTTTCAAGTATTTAATTATCTGGTTATCAGTAGGACCAGAAACCATTAAATCGCATAGATCCTGATATCGTTCCATAAGTTTTGGTCCAAGAGCCGTAACATGGGGTCCGCCCCAGACAATAGTAAGGTCTGACCGTATTTCTCTGGTAAGACGAGAGAGGTTAGCGACTTCTTTTCGAAAATTCGTCAATACTGTGAATCCAATCACACGTAAAGATGGATATGTTGATAATGCAGTTGTTAAGGCTTTTTCCCAACTGTTTGTATCTTCATATATGGGGTTATTTTGAATGGAAAATTCATCTAGAATTGTCGCATCAACCTCTGAATTTTGGAGTGCTGCACGAATTAGGTTTAATCCATAATGAGGAGCGACTGTAGAACGACCTTCTCTTTGTAGGAGGCTATTACTCGTGGGTGCAACCAGTAATATTTTTGGGGATTGGATTGGACCTGGCATAATTCGTTTCCCTTAAACCTTACCGTCTAATGAAGGTAATGCAAGGATAACTTCTTGGCTAGCTTCGACCAAAGATTGAAAGATTCCAGTGTACCTGTGTTGTATACCATTTGCCCAATCCAATGCATGTTGGATTGTATAATCAGGAATACAAAAAGCCTTCAAATCAGAATTATCCAAGAAGTAATCAAGCGTTTCAAACTCAAGGAGTTTTGCCTCCGCGATATCGCGAAATAATAAGAGAGCTTGTTCACTTACTTTATTATTGACATAGGGGACGCGAGTTTGCATACGATGAATTTGGATCAATTGATCAATCAGGGGACGTAGCCACTGGTCTAAAATTTTGACTGCCGATACGATACTACCGACTTTATTATCCTTAAACTGCCATGACCAAGATAAACTATTGAGGTCGAAACTTGTCTCAATCCCGGCTTTCAAGGTGAGTTGTTCGAACTGGCTACCTTTATGGACTTCCACTAATCCCAACGGATGGGAAACTTGTGGTTCTAGATGTCGCTCACGGATGAAATGCACGCTCTCACGAAGTTCCTCAACACTCATTAGTGGATCTATAAGGAACCCAATTGAGAAATCTAGCTTGGGAATTGATTGTAATATTTCTATTGCAGCTGAATTTGTTTCTAATGTTGCCCGCTTTTGAAAACGTCGGAGTTGTAAACTACTACCTGATTCTAGCCCCAATAAAATCTTAGTGAGCCCATAGTGAACCATATTTAACAGGTTACTCTTGTCCTGTTCAGAAGTGAGTGAATCGGCTCTTATGCTAATCCCGTAATTAAGTTCAGGAAATTCTTGATTAATGCATTTGCCAATCTGAAGCGCTCTCGTCCATGAACATCCAACAAAGTCATCATCTACAAAAAAAATCCAACGGGTCCCTCGTTGGTATAGGCGGCTAATTTCTTCAATAAGGCCACTGATCGAACGATCACTCCAACCATTAATATGCATATTTCGGGTACTACAAAAAGTACAATTTCCAAGACAACCACGACTTGCTTCAACAAGCACTTGCGCCTGACTGGTAAGCATGTTATCCCATAAATCTTCTGACCAACCGCCAAACACACTCTGATGATTATGTGGGGTAAATTGATATACGCCATCTTTTGTCATTCTGGCCAATCCTGGCACGCCAATATTGATTGGATCTTTATCTTCAACTGCAGAGTGAAGAATACCCTCAAGAGGGATTTCTCCCTCACCAATAACTATCATCGCGTCAAGGAAATGAGAGGCTAATTCTAGAGGGGCATTTGTGGCTATTAGATTGCCAATAACAATTTTAGGTGATAAACCTTTAAAGCGAATGCGTTCAATTAAAAAGTCGGCAGATCGAAGAGCGCCTATCGGAATTGACAATCCTAACCATTCAGGTGCATAGCATATTATCTCGTCAATAATATACTCAATTGGCATGTATTGCATATCCCAAAGATGTACAACCACTTCAGGTAATTGATGACGGATATGGGCAGCAAGCGATTCTATTGCCAACCCACGTGAAGGTTGTCCAGATTGCTTAGCCACTAATCCAACTAAAGCAAGTTTTATCTCATCCTTCATTTTTTGCATCCCGCCTTTAATAATAAAATTGTTGAATCCAAATTAAATAAATACCGAATCTGACACTTCATGGATGGTATTACCAATTTATAAGTGTTACTTTATAGGCCATTGGTAGAACTAAGGTTTCTTTGAAAATAATTGTCAATTATAACTGTAGATTTCCATAATTGTTCACAATAATTCTCTAAATATTATGAATTCTTTGGATTAATGTAATTAAAATCTCGTCTCCATTAATAAAGTATATACCTCACAATACCTCATATACCTCACAATACCTCATATACTTCTGTTGAAAAAGAACAATACTTTGAGTATAATACTTAGATAAAAATATTCTAAGGAGGGATTTATGTATGATAAACCGCATTGTCAATATGCAAGTAATAATTCAGAGTGCAATTATGAACCAACGAGAAAATGCGATCGTTGCGGAAAATTGATTTGTTTACAACACTCACATGAATACCATTCGCCAAATTCAGGAGCTGGATATGCCGTTTTCAACGGTATTTACTGCCCAGATTGTGTTACTCAAGTTGCAAAAGAACATGATGATAAAGTCAAAAAAGATAATTTTGGGAATAACGCCTGCTCTTGCGCAAATTGTGGATGTCAGACGTGTTCCAGTATTTGCTCAAGTATCTAAATCGGTTTCAGAAAGAGAAATACTTGGCGAATGTAAATTATATTGATGATGCGATTTTAAAACAGGCATCCGAAACAATTAAGTCGAAAAATCGGTTCACTTATATATTTTGGAACCTTTTTTTTTCTCGCGATCAAATACCCGTTCTTTTCCTCACTTATGCCTTTTTTCGTTGGCTTGATGATATGGTTGACGAGAATAGCAACTCTATTGAATTTTCAAAACTTCTTATTGATCGAGAAGTAAATAATTTAGTAAGTTTGTATGCTGGTATCGATGTCGTACCTGAGTATGATGAAGAAAATTATTTAATTGCAGTTGTGAAGAATGATTTGCAAAAAGAAGAAATTCTAAGAAAAATTATTGAAGATTTTTTCAGTGCCATTTCCTGGGATTTAAGAAGAAGAAATAGTATTCCAGAACAATGTGAATTGAACAGATATTCATATCTGCTTGGTCAATCCTATTCCCAAGGCATGGTGATCGGGTTGGGTTACAAGTCGTATGACCCTCGATTTATCCATATTGGCGAGTATTGTGGAGTTGCAGCTCATTTAACTCATCTAATGCGAGATCTTTTTATTGATTTGGATCTTGGATATATTAATATCTCAAAAGAAGATGTAGATAAATACCATATTGATTTTAAAGCCAACCCAGTAGATTTTAAGAATCAGTTGAAACCATGGTTTATAGAGACCATAAATAGAACTTTCAGACTTTATAATAAAGGGATGAATTTTATCCCATTACTTCCCTCATTTAAAGCAAAAGTTACTTTCTTGTTTATGAATTTGCATTACCTGAGAATTTTATACAAGATCAAGGCAGAATGGAGTTAGGTTTTACTATTTCATATGATTGGCTTGCTTGTTACTGAGAAAGGGAAAATAACTAAAGCCGATGCTTTGGTCTTAAATAGCTCATATTGTGGGGTATGTAGGAGTTTAAGAACCATTTATGGTGAGGCATTTAGTTTTTTTGTAAATTATGAAGCCCGATTTATTGTTCTCTTGTCATTAGCACAATCTAGTTTCAATGAACAAGAAAATATCACATGTCCAATAAAAGGATATGTTGGAAAGCAATCAATTATCATGGATAAAAATGCCATGGATTTTGCTGCAGTAGCCACAATGTTAGTGGTTATGGAAAAAATTGAAGACAATTATCATGATAATAAATCAATAATTTGGTCGTTGTTTCAAAAAATTCCAAGGAAGTCAATTGAAAAAACAACTTATCAATACCTTGAAAAATTAGGTTTTCCTATTGCCTCGATAAAAGAAATTCGGTCTTTTCAATTTGAAGTTGAAAATTCTTTTAGCAATATCACTCAGTATTTGGAACCGACTGGTCAATTATTTGCCCAATTCTTTTCCCATACAGCCTATCTTTTAAATTTACCTCAAAATCACACTGACCTTCAAAAACTTGGGCAATCTGTTGGAAAAATAATTGTTTTAATTGATGCCATTGACGATTTTTATCTGGATCGTAAATTACGTAGGTTCAACCCATTGATCGAACAATGGGGTCTTCATAATACAAATCTTCTGCCAGTAAGTATGTTATCTGAAATATGTATGCTTTTCTCAGAAGAATTTTCATCGATAAATTTTGTGTTGAATAAAGGACTTTTTAATTCCTCCCAAAGTGCAATAGAAAATATTTTAACAAGGGGTCTACCTTTAAAAGCCACAAAAGTAATGGCTAATCTTTGGTACAAAAATCATTGGTCGGGAGATTTTCCTGAAGCAACCTTTACTCCATTGAGTTTGTTAAAATGCAAAGTATGTGGAATTCCTCATAAAAAAACCAAAATTGATAAATCGCATCAGAATAGATGGCCATCTTTATGGAACAGTAGCCAATCAATAGTCAATGCGCAGATGATAATTAAGGAGTTAGGGATTCAGTCGATTAATGAATATATGTTTAAGTCAATTTTCCCTTCCCTATACAATGAATAACTACTATTTATCTTGGGATGGATTCGTGGGAGTAAACAACCTAAGAAAATGATTCTATTAAAAGTGAATCATTGCTTTATAGAAATATGAGTAGCATTTTCTCCTTGAGGTTGTGTAATTACAATTTTGTTATTTGAGTTGCTTGTTGATTGTTAGTTAAACAACGATTATTATCGATGTAGTCTGCAACTTAATTGTCAACCATGAGTAAGAATCAATTACATCGAACCAAATTGATAAAAATCCCCTGATTTTGAATAATAAGATAATTGGAAAGAAGAGAAAAAATCATAATTGGAGTGTCTTTGGACAAGCAACTTTGTGGATCTACTTTTTAGTAATTATGAAAATTGCTATAGAGATTTCAAGTAATTCTGATCAGAAGCGAGAATAGTCAGTTAATAAAGTAGATTATTTTCCTTTCTAGAGGTTTTGGATGAATTAATCTGCATAATCCGGAGCAAGACGGCCATCAATTCCGAACCATGGCGGCCACCGAATCCAGAGCATGACGGCCACCCATTCCGGGCCAAGGCGGCCACTTTTTCGGAAGAATCGGAATCAGTGGCCGACATCAATCGGAATCTGTAATAAAAAATGAGGGAATCAAAACAGAACTGGTTAATCTTTGAAAAATGTGGCATCTTACTCTTTCGGGAGAAGGAGGAGAACAATGTCACAAGAAAGGTTAACCGTGCGAAAAATCAAAGAAGTACTTCGTCTGAAATGGGAATGCCAAATCAGCGAGCGAGCCATAGCCTGCAGCTGCCGAATATCACGCAGCACTGTCAGTGAATATATCAAACGAGCAGAAGCAGCAGGATTGAAGTGGCCCATCTCAGAAGAGATCACAGATAACCAGCTTTATGAACGTCTTTTCCCCAGGACAATACAACTCAATCCAAAGGCCGCGTACACGCCAGACTGGCAAGCGGTCCACCTTGAACTGCGCAAAAAGGGAGTGACCTTGCGCTTATTGTGGATGGAATACCTGGAAAGCCATCCACAAGGGTATGGGTACAGCCAGTTCTGCCAGTTATATCGGAATTGGTCCGGGAAGTTCAAACCCACCATGAGATTGAACCATAAGGCTGGGGAAAAGCTGTTTGTGGATTATGCCGGGCAGACCGTTCCGGTGATCGATCCAAAGACAGGAGAAATACAGGTGGCTGAGATCTTCGTGGCCGTACTGGGAGCATCCAGTTATACCTATGCGGAAGCGCAATGGCATCAAGACTTACCCAATTGGATTGGTGGACATGTGCGAGCCTATGAGTTTCTTGGAGGAGTAACGGAGATTGTTGTTCCGGATAATTTGCGAGCTGCGGTTAATCATCCCAGCCGATATGATCCAGAGATCAACCAGACCTATCAAGAAATGGCAGAGCATTATGGAGTAGCTGTTATCCCGGCAAGGGTGAGAAGACCAAGAGACAAGTCCAAGGCCGAGGTGGGAGTACAGAATGTGGAACGCTGGATATTAGCCAGATTACGCAACCAAAGGTTTTTCAGTCTGTTTGAATTGAACAAGGCAATCCGTGAATTATTGAAAGACCTCAATTTTCGCAAGATGGAGCATCTGGGAAAAAGCCGCAAGGAATTGTTCGATCTGGTAGATAAACCGGCACTCAAACCCTTGCCTGTTACTCCTTATGAATTCGCCTTGTGGAAGAAGGCCAAGATCAGCATTGATTACCATGTTGAATATGATGATGTCTATTATTCTGTTCCCTGCCATTTATACCCCGCTGAAGTGCTAATACGAGCCACAGAAAAAGCCATTGAGATCTATCACAATGGACAAAGAGTCGCCTTGCATCCCCGTTCTCATGAACAAGGAAGGCACTTCACCATCAAAGAACACATGCCCTCAGATCACCGCTTTTACAGTGAGTGGTCTCCCGAAAGATTCATTCGTTGGGCGGAGAAGATTGGTCCGGAAACGACCAAAGTAGTGCAAATGGAGCTGGTTTCCAGACAACACCCTGAACAGGCTTTTCGTGCCTGTCTTGGCATCCTGGGCTTTGCCAGAAAATATTCCGTTGAGAGACTGGAATCTGCCTGCCGATATGCAGTTGCAAACGAAATCCACAGCTACAAGGGAATCAAAAATATACTCGTGAACCACCGGGATCAAATCAATGACTCAGAAGAAATTTCACAACTTTCACTCATGCCACCTCACGCCAATGTGCGTGGCAAAGATTATTACAACTAAAGGAGAATTGAAAATGTTATTACAACCCTTGATGGACAAACTGACCCAGCTTCATCTTCCCGCTTTTCGCAAAGGAATTGAGGAACAGATCTCCAATCCCAAATATAGTGAGCTTTCTTTCGAAGAGCGGCTTTCCATTTTGGTTGATTTGGAATTGCTTCAACGGGACAGCAGTCGCTTGAACCGTTATCTAAAGAAAGCCCATTTTCATCTGGACGCAGCTTTGGAGGATTTTGACTTTTCTCCTGCAAGAGGAGTGGACAAGCACCAAGTATTGGAATTGTCTCATGGCGGATGGATCACCAATAAGCTCAATGTGATTATCTCTGGTCCAACTGGAGCTGGAAAAACATTCCTGAGTTGCGCACTCGGACATGCTTCCTGCCGAAACGATTTCTTTGTTCGGTACTTTAGAACTCCGCGTTTCCTTCAGGATCTGAGGCTTGCTCATGCGGATGGTTCTTACCCAAAGCTACTGGCTGCTCTGGCTCGTTTTGATCTGATCATCTTTGACGACTGGATGCGGGACGCCTTATCTCTTGTTCAATCTCAGGACTTACTCGATATTTTGGATGATCGCTATGGGCGATCTTCTACCATGGTGGTGACTCAAATCCCGATTGATGCCTGGCATGAACGCATTCCTGACCCTACTTTAGCTGATGCCATTCTTGATCGCCTGGTTAATAATGCTTACCGCCTCCAATTATCAGGTGAATCACAGAGACGACTACGTTCATCCACATCCATGTCGGCCACTTGATTTATAATCTTCTTACCAGTTCTGTTTCACCCTTAACTGGCCGCCATTAATCGGAATCGGTGGCCGTTTTCACCGGAATGCGCATTAATCTTTAGATGATAAAGAAGAAAAAACTCTGCGAATGCTAATTACTCGGTTTTTACTCCCCGGCCTTTGCAAATAGGACATTCAATTAAATACTCTTTACTCATCAAATCATCTGTTTGGAAAGGTTTAAAAACATAGCCTTCGCATGCTATTTTATTTACTTTACTAACTCCTGTTCCTTTACAATAGTCACATTCTTTTGAAAAATCGTCTTTTAAGGCGGGCCGAACCATTTGTGTTACTTTACATGAATTGTTATTAACGGATATCATCTGATGTAATAACTTTCGAAACAACGCTGATATTTTTATTTCGTGTTTTTGTTGACGCATGGTTTACCTTTCCTGTAAAAGGAGGAATTCCGACAATCTTGCATTAACCAAAAGCCACCATTTGTATAATGTGCTATTACTTTCCTTTTACCACATAATTTTGAATAACCAAAACATCCAATTTTGCTTTTATAAATGTTAAAATTGCATCTTCAGGAGAACAAACGATTGGCTCTCCGTGCATATTAAAACTAGTATTTAGGATAGCTGGTATTCCGGTTTTTTCATAATACACTTCAATAATTCTATAAAAAGATGGATATAGTCGTTTGGAAACGCATTGAGGACGAATTGTATTATCAACATGCACTAGTTCTGGCGCAAAATCCTTAAAAACTTGTGTGGATTCGCATGCTATTGTCATCCATAAACTAGGATTTTGAATTACTTGCCAATTTTTTACACATTCCTTAAATTGCTCTTCTAAAATTGCGGGTGCAAATGGCATAAACTCATCTCTTTTTAAACTATCATTTAGTCTCTTAATTTGGTCACTATTTTGAGCGTTACAAAGGATTGACCTATTTCCCAAAGCTCTTGGTCCATACTCGAGTTTGCCATTCATTCTTCCAATTATTTTTCCCTCAACAATGCATTGAGCAATGTACTCTTCAACATTTTCTACTCTTTCATAATCCAGATTTTGACGAATGAAAGCTCGGATAATCTCATCGTCTGAAAAAGACGGTCCCAAACAAACATTTTCAAGATAATTTCTATTACCTTCTAATGAATTTGCATATGCGAGGCAACCTACACTGAGACCAACATCACCCATTGCTGGATGAATATATATTTGTGGAAATCCAGTAGTTAAAATTGCCAGGTTTAGTTTTATATTATTGAATAGACCTCCAGCTAAACAAATTGGCAAGTCAAAATTCGGTAAGTGTTTTTTTAAATATTCAATAGCATCTTTTTCTGTTATGTATTGTGCTTCATAGGCTATCTGCTCACGAGTGAAAGGTGGTAGTGATTTAGATATTTCGTTAATACTTTCATAATTCACTTCTAAATGCGGATTTGTATAGATATCTTTCCATGATAAGTACTTTGAGCTAAGCGTTAGGCCTGAATCTAAATAATGGGCCCTGAATTCAGCAAATTTTTCACGTAATTGTAAATTTTCTTCTTGATAGGAAGCAAGCCCAGTTAATTTCCCTTCATGACGATTTGGCTTGAATCCCAAAAGAGCGGTCGCAAACATGTATAGGTCTGTAAATTCATTTTTCCCAATATCAATACAAGTTAATTTGGTGCCTTTTCCATGATATAAAGCACATGTCCAAGGATCCCAAACGTTCCCACCATCAGCAATAAAAACATATGCCTCATCAAATCTAGAACAAAAAAAAGCGGATGATGCGTGGGAGAGAAGATGGGGTACAAAAATTCTTTCTTTTCTATCAAGCCCTAACTTTTTTAATTTCGATTCACGTAGATTATTAAATATCACCACAGAATCAGTGGGTTTTCCGCAATTTCTAAACACTTCAATGCTCTCCTGGAGCGAACAACCGGGTGTAACAAAATAATTGGGATTTAATTGCGCTTCATTCACCCATTGAAAACATTGAAATGGTGTATTTCCGTCTTGGATTACCCGGCTAAGCCTCTCTTCAGCAGCTGCTTTTATTATTGTTCCTTTGTCATCTGATAATGCAATATTAGAGTCATGAAAACCATCAACAAACACACCTAAACCCTGCATATTTTTCTATCCTTAAGTAATTAAGATCTATGTAAAAGGAATCGAATACCTGGTTTGTTTATTCGATCTATATAAATCGTCGCATTTTGGATAACATATTTTGTTTTCTGAGAGCTATCAATAAATACTTCTCCGTTAGATAAGCCCATCATTTCAACATCTATTGATAACTTGGCGGAAGACTTTCGACAAGCGATTACAATCATTATTTCGTCTTTGCATTCACGTGAAAAAACTAAAACATCTTTTTCTACAAGAAGAACTTGAAAGCTGCCATTGCTTAGGGAGGGGTGTTCTTGCCTTAAATGGCAAATACTCTTGATAAAATCCAGTAAATCATAATTCCAAGATTCTTCATCCCATCTCATGCATGTTCGTGATTCTAAAGCATTTTCCCCACTCATTCCAATTTCATCTCCATAGAATATGCAGGGACTTCCTGGAATTGCAAAAAGAAGGCCAAACGCTAATTTCACCAGATCAACTTGTCCGCCAAGTAACGTTAATAATCTGGGAGAATCATGATTTGTTATTTGATTAAATTGTTGAGAAATTATTCCCCAAGGGACAGCTTTTTGAAACTCATTTAACTGACATAAGAAATCCTCAGTAGATAATTGCACAATAATGTTAGTGTCTGTTTTATATGGCCCAGAAGGTAATTTATATGGAGCGACCCACATTAAAACAGGAATACCGCCCCCTGTTTCATTTTGAACAGCATCTAATTCATCACCCTGTAATTGCGCGGATGGATCAAAGAAGTTTTCTCCAATGATATATTTCTCTACACTTACAGACTTAACAGCTTTTCTTATCTCTTTTCCAACTTCTCTTGCAGTTTGAAAAAGCCCTGTCCGTCCAATCCGATTTGATGCATCAAGTCTCCACCCATCAATGTTATATGGCGGCTTCAACCAATAACGGATGACCGAATCATCTTTTGATAGCATTATTTTCCGGAGATTAATAGATGAATAGTTAAACTCAGGTAAGCTAGGATCTCCAAGCCAACCTCGATAATTGTTATCGGCGTCGATTGTGAAATAACTGCGTTCCTTTAATTCATTATTGTATAAGGCCTTAAGAAACCAAGGGTGCTGTTTAGAACAATGATTAAGTGTTAAATCTAATAATAATCGGATATTTTTTTTATGAAGATTTTGAGATAATGAAATTAATGCAGAATTGCCTCCTAAATGTGGATCTACATTATAAAAATCGGTAATACTATAGCGATGTTGGGTAGGGGATGTAAAAATTGGAGTCAAATATAACGCAGTAATTCCTAAATCGACTAAATAATCTATCTTTTGTTTAATACCATCTAGATCGCCATTAAAAAAATCCATAAAACCACTATTTCCCCAATATGAGGGATGTCCTCCCCACGGCATTGATCTTGATGGATAAATATCATTCCCAAGAAATTCATTGTTTTTTACGTCATTTGCTTTATTGCCATTGTAAAATGTATCTGGAAATATTTGATAGAAAGTGGAACCTCTTACCCATTCGATTGGCTTAAATTCAGTCAACAGTCTAAAATCATATAAATCAAGGGGGGTTTGTTTACAAAAACCCTCTTGGTTATACCAGTATAGATTATCACCCGAAATAAACAAAAAGCGATAAGAAAATACTGGTTCATTAAGAGTTAAAGTAATCCCCCACCAGGTAATGTTATGTTTTATTTCTTCTAATTCCAATAAATGCAATTCTTGTTCACCATCAGGACAAATACGAATAAATATTTTGTTTATCGGCGATTCTTTATGTAATCTAATTCGAAAGTGAACATTATCACCAACATTGTAGGACTGCGGTTGGATAAAAATCTCAGATCCGTCATGATGAACAGCATTCATCCATTTCTCATTACAGGCTTTTGGAAAATTCATACATCCCTTTTTTTAACTAAGTAAATAAGCAGAAAATGAAAGATCGCAAGGTTCACTCCGAGTCTCCAGAGTGAACCTTGCAAACATTTTACATCATCATCTACCGTTGGGAGTGGTTACTCCAATTACACCAAGAATTATTAGGGGCTTTGTTAACGGTTTTTTGGACTTCTTGAATGATCCGTTGACCCTTTTTGGATGATGTTGCCAATTTCTTGGTCATTCTACAACCTCCTTTCTGATTAAAATCCAGTTTCAATGAAGTGGTCACCTGTATTACATCAGCGATTCGTATTACATAATCGTCGGGTGATGAATTTGGAGAATACAATATCCCAACATTTTTGAGCATTTATCGTTGGGAATGATTGCTCCACTTACACCATGAAGCGGCGGGAGTTTGGTTTATTGTTTTCTTTATTTCTCCCAGAATCTTTTGGCCTTTTCTCGGAGCAGTTACTAGTTTCTTTGTCATGGTTTCACCTCCTTTCAATTATATATAGAATGTGTTTTTGTACCTATATTTCATGGGGATTACCATGGATTATTTGGTCATATCCATGTTTTCAAAGATCTCTTCGATTGGTTTTGATAATGGCTTGAATTCATTCCACCCAAACAAATCAGGATACTCTTTCCATGGTCCTAAACAATATTGGAAAAGAGTGCATTTATCACAATTTGGACCTTTTACACGATCTTCTCGAGTGTGAAATTTGTAAATTGACCCATCTGGATTTGTCCTATAGATAGGTGTTATGAAAAAATCAGATGAATACATTTCATAATCTGGCATTATGCAACTTGGATATGCCTCTATTGTCATTGACGTATTAGTCTTTCCTTTTCGCTCGCATTCTCTGATACCATCAAGTATGTAGGGTTGAAAATCTAATTTGCTTGGCCAATGCCCATCAAGTAGAAGGGATTTCGCCCGTCCTGTTCCATGTAAATAGGATAGTTTGATCGTACTTACATTATACGAAATCAAGAGACTCACAATACTTTTTAGACGCTCTTTATTCTCCGGAGTGACCACACAATTAACTGCTAGGGGTGGATTGGGACCAAATAGGAGGTTTATATTCTCGATTGCTTTTATAGTTTTAATAAAACTACCAGATGATTGAGTAATTGCATCTTGTAAATCAGGTGTATCTCCATGAAGGGAAATCCCAAAATCAGTGATACCAGCTTCGATTAATTCTTTTAAGAACTCTTGATTTGATAATTTTTTTCCATTAGTCTGTAATTCAATCCTTTTAAACCCCATGCCTTTTGCCCTTGTTATAAAGCTTAATATATCAGAATGGATAGTAGATTCACCACCTGAAATAATCAGGCTCTCAACTTCTTGTTTTCTTGCTTGTTTCAAACATGAAATATTGAAACTTGGAATTGATTCGACAACATTTTGCTCTGTTGAGGAGGCAGCACAAAAATAACACTTTGAATTACAAATTGGTCCCAAATCAATATAAACTGCTGTGGGTTTGGTTATGCTGTTTCCAGGCGAAGCTCGTAAGGTCTTGTGTTGAATTTTGGGAGGGGCAAGTTCAATGCTTTTCGAAATATGAGAGAAAATCTCTTTTCGACTTTCACAAAAAACACTCAATTTTTGCAAGTTCTTATCGGCGAGATATCTATGAAGAGAACATCCTCCCCAACACATACGGTACCATTGACAATCAAAGCAAGCCTCATTTACATTTTCCATGCATCGATAGAATGCACGTTTGCGATCACTAAACAATATTGTAGAGAGATCGTCATCTGCTAACGAACCCAATTTCCAATCATCATATCCGACAAACAAATCACAGGGATACACGCTGCCATCGGTGTCGATTCCTAAAAAGTTGGAGCATTTATCTGGACGGAATTTGCAGAACTGAGACCCTCCACCCATTAATAATCGCAATACATTTTCAAAGAAACGTATTCGGAAGTTCGGATTATCGATTTCAATCCATCGATCAAAAGCTCTGATCATGAATTGAGCGTATTCATCTGCACTAATTGATTTGCTATCATTTGAATAATTCGTTTCTGCAGCAAAACAAGGTAGCAGATCGACTTCTGGTACCTGCAAATCCGAAAAGTAATCCACGATTCGTTTTGGGCTTTGCAAACAATCTGTGTTTACAACTGCGCAAATGCCACCATCACAATTATTTGCTTTCAATCTCAAATAATTCTCTTGAACTAAATAATGGGTTGGTTTACCATTTTTTGTCAAACGATTAGCATCATGGATATCTGAAGGACCATCTAGGCTAACACCTATTCCAAATTTGTTTTCTTTTAAGAACTGAACCCAAGAATCATCAATCAACGTAGCGTTGGTTTGCATGACATTTTGAAATATTTGCCATGATTGCCCAAATTTCCCTTGAATTTCAAGGGCTTTTTTAAAGAAATCAATTCCGGCTATTAATGGTTCACTTCCGTGCCATACAATCTGGACATTCTCAATTCCCAAATCCACAGTTCCTTTTATTAATTTAATCTGAATATCTTCTGATATAGTTTGGTGTTTTCCACATTGAATTTTTGGAGCATAACAATATGTGCAATTTAAGTTACATGCATTTACTGTCTTAATAATAAAGGATAGGCTTCGGCCAGTATTCATCTTTGATTTCTCCGGCGATTAATTCATCGTTTCAGGACGTAAATAACGTTCATAGTTATCAAGATTCTCAATTAGAGTATCTTCGATGTGCTGAAAAATCTTTTTTAATCCCCCACAATAATATGATGGTTCGTTTATGGTTGGATTTAAAGCCCAAGCGTGATAAAGGCATCCGCCTTGGCATAATTTTTGCCATTCACAGTGTAGACACTCTTCAGGGTAGTTCTCTACTCTTTCATTATATTTCTTGTATGCATCACTTGCCAGTATTTTTGGTAGAGAATCTTCAAAAAGATTCCCCAATCTAAATTCCTGTATTCCTGAAAATCGGTCACAAGGATAAACCGAACCATCCGGTTCTAAAGTTAAAAAGCCATTGCAACCTCTTCGAAAATTACACGTGTTAGCTTTTCCACCTAACAAAACAGCAATGATTTCCTCAAATAGACTAATATGGAAATCTTCTGAATCATTTTCAAACCACATATCAAAAAAAGGAATTAAGAAATTTACATATTGATCTGGTGTTATTGAGGATGATAAAAGAGTTCGGCTATCTGGATCAATTTCAAAGCTAGGCAAGAAATTTATGGATTTGAGTAACATATTACTCGTATCTACTAATTCTGAGAAAAACTCAAATGCTGATTTTACATTTTGTGCTAGTTCATTTGTAACAACACTTAATATTTCAAATTCACAATCATTTTCAACCAGTATACCTATTCCTTGTATAGTCGAAGAAAATGAACCATTACCCGCCTTAAATTGTCGATGAATATCGTGAATTACCTGAGGCCCATCAAGACTCACTCCAACTTCAATATTCATTTCTTTCAAATACTTGGCCATTCTTGAAGTAATTAAAGTTCCGTTTACTTGAATTCGACTTACGATATCTTTATTTGACCGTTGTTTTAGTAGATTCTGTTTGTGAAAAAAATTATTAAAATCGCTTATATCCCAAGTTAGAGGTTCTCCGCCGTGTAAGTCAAAATCGATTCGTCCATAACTGGATACACCCAATTGTTCAAATAATATACTGACTAAATCTTTGTTAATCCATTTATTTCCCTTATTAAAATTGCGGCTTGCGTAGCAATAATCACACGCCAAATTACAGGTACTTGCCACTTTCATCAATATCGTCATTGCAGGAAGCAAATTATCACCCAGATTCCACGTCTGATATATTTTGCCAACAAATTCACCCCAGAAGGGTGATGGTTGTGGCTGAACACACTTAAGTTTAGCATAATTACCTCCATTGTCAAGCGGTTTTAGCGATACATC
>Ga0172368_10002456_pt1 | contig 23566 bp, 20 predicted proteins | sample Lak11m_FD_114540 | JGI IMG/M metagenome (GOLD analysis project Ga0172368, IMG submission 114540) | Freshwater microbial communities from Kabuno Bay, South-Kivu, Congo - kab_022012_11m | ecosystem: Environmental > Aquatic > Freshwater > Lake | place: Democratic Republic of the Congo: South-Kivu...
AGCAAGTCTGGCTAGTCACCGGACTGCCCCCGGTACATCCAGAGGGACTTCCGGTAGCACTTCTGGTTTGGGTTCCGCCGCTACAGGATCCCCATGAACCATAACTGAAAGAGGTGCAGGTGGGAGCTGTCACTGCAACATCCACAAATTTGCTGCAAAGCGCTGAAGTAGTTAAATCCTGACATTCTACATAATATCTGACGCCACTGGTCAAAGCTCCAGTAGAATAGTTACTGCACGCAAGACAAGCGCCGGCTATAGAAGTTTTTCCGCTTCTCCAAAGCGTACCGGAACTTCCCCAGATTGATCCGGTACAGTTTTTGACCCAAGTCGTACTATAGCGTATATAAGTACTTCCGCCAGAAGTAACTGGATTGGTAACCGCCCAAACAGAATCAACAGAACATGCCTGAGCAAAATTACTTGAAGCAAAGAATGCTCCGGCCGCCACAAAGAAAACCAAAATTCTCATAATGGTTGGGCTCTGGCTGCTGATTTTTCGTTTCCTTTTGATTAGGAAAAAAATCAAGCCAGCGATTAACAATATGATAATTATTAAAATAAGTGATTTTGATCGATTTTTAATTAGAGTGGTTGCAACGGTTTCCAAATTATTGCAACTGTCGGGATTTATAAAATTGCAATCATAGACGGTTTCGTATTTTTGTTTAACATTGCCATCCGAATCCTTGACAACCACATTCATCTTCAGCCAGCCATAACCAGAACTGGCTTTAAAATCATTTTTTATAGCTTGGACAGCGCCTGTTATATTTCCGGAATAATTAGCTTTGGCCACCACATTGCCTTTTTTATCCGTCAGCGTGGATTCAATGCTGCCCTTGGTATCGGAGGTCGCTGCGTTGTGGAAACAAGTGAATAAAGTTGCCGTCTCCCCCGCTTTTATTGGAAACTTTGTTAAACCTGGAAAAGCAATCCTAGGATAAGGCTTGTCTGTCAAAACACGGATGCCGGTAATGGATTTCCGGTTGCTGCCATAAGTGGCGACCAGACGCACATAAGTAGTTGAAAATTTTGGTTCCCCGATGTCGTATTTTATGATCTGGGTTTCCCCGGCTGGAATTTTAATTATGCTGGTGTCCGTCTGAAGGCGGTTAGTCGGATCCATATCATCCCACTGATATAATTCCTTTTGCAAAATAACCGAGATTTCTTTGTCGAAATTATTAGTTATCGGCTGCTCTATGCTGATGGGATCTTTGGGGTCAATTACAAATTCTCCGACTCGCGGATATTTTTTGCCGTTAACCTTGGCATTGTCCAGATCAAAATAAACAGATTTGTCCTTATTTACATTTTTAACCGTAATAAAATCAGAACCGCCCAAAATGTCATAGGTAAATGCCAGCCCGCTGATACTGAAAACCTTCCCGCTCATAAAATAAAAATCAACCTGATAATCGCCATCGGAAGTTCCCAGCGGAACAGTCCAGTCAAAGGTAACCTCTTTGGATTTTTGCCCATCGATTGAAATGTCCCTGACTGCCGTAAATTCGTCAATGATAAAATTACCTTGCAATAATCTGTTGGGATTTCTTTTTCCGATTCTGACAAAAAGGCTTCCATCCACCAACGGATAATCGTTTTCATTTGTTAAAAATCCCTTGAAGGTAACTTTTTCACCCGGAATGAACCAGTTGCTGCCAACCGCAGGAACATTAACATTGACACTCCCAAATTTATAATAATCGTCACACTTGACCGTCGGTGAATTTTCCTGGGCCTGCGCCAAAGAACTGCTCATGGCAATAGTGCAAAGAGCGCTGATTAAAACAACAGATAATTTTTTCATTTGTTTTTATTAATTTTATTACCTAAATTATACCACAAAAATAAACAATCAGGTTCGCTAGGGTTGTGTATAAGTAACAGCTCAGTGGAATTAAGCCGAATTGCTTATGATAGCTTTTTTTCCAGAACAATTCTCAAAAATTAAATTATATGCTATAATTTAATGGAAATGAATAATCACAAATACAAAAATAGAAAGGCGGGTGAATCATGAAAAAATATATCATTCTCAATTTAGCTTCTTTTGCGATTTTGCTTTTGGCTGGATGCGGCCAGCAGGTCACTACCACGACTCCTAGCGGTTCAACTCCGGAAAATAAAGCAACCGTAAATAAAAGCACCGACTCAACTTATACCAAGTACTTCAACAGCATTACTATAAGCAAACTTAAACCAGGCTTGCCCGGGCCAGAAAACACTCCGGTAGAAGCTACTGAATTTAAGGCAGTCGCTGATGTATTGCAGATCGATTTTGACGTCAAACAGGAGGTGAATGGTGAAGTTTATTATGAATTGATCAATTCTGCTAATGGCGAAAAAGCTATGTCTTCCGAAAACAATAAGATGAAGATTACCGCCGGAGTAAAAAACAGCATTGGATTCCAAATTCCCGCGAGTCTAACTGGTGATTTTAAACTCAATATCTACTTTAACGGAGAATCCGTATATGAGGTTCCAATTAAAATCAGCGAATAATTATAGCTTTTGATTAAAAACCCCCTGCTTAGCGGGGGGTTTTAATTTTATCGATTGTTATAAAAAAAGAAAATTAATCCTTTTTTTATTTTTTAAACGCACACACCGGCTTTAGCCGGTGGTTTTTTCATGTAATAAAGAGCAGAAGTAAATCTGCTCTTTTGCCTTGAAAGTTATTTATTATTTAACTTAATCAGGAGAAACTTCTTTCCAGCTAGGTGCTTTGAAACAGTCTCCCCAAACGCATGAACTATTACAGGTCTTATTCCCGCCACTGCAACCATTTGTTGAAACTTCCCCAGGCGTACACACTCCTTCGTCCAAACAAGCGCTCCAGGCATCCCAGTCAGAATTATCCGCCTTGCAATATCTTATTCTATAAGCACATTTCGTACAGGCGGAATAATCAATTTGCGGCGGATCGCTGGCAAAGCAAATGGGTGCCACATCGGCAACTTTAATGGGTATTACAGGACACACATTAACACTGAACCACCGGCCACAGCCGTATCCATAATATTTATCCTCAAGCACAGGTGCGAATGCAAAATCATAAGTGCCATCGACATTGGGAGTTGTTAAGGTACCAGTAAAAACCTGGCTTGTGCCAGAAGGAACAGTTGTCCCGGCAGGCATAAAAAGTCTTCCCGATCCCCATTTAGATGCTCCGCTATAAGCGGAGAGCCAATCTCCAGCCTTATATCCTCCATTGCTGCATGAAGTAGTATTCCAAATAAAAGTTCCGTTATTACACAATATAACATCTGCTTGAAAGGGCTGATTTTTCCCAACATGACAATTAGTATTGCCGGCGTCACAAATAACCGGAGAATGAAGGGTAACTTGACATGAACCGGCACTATATCCAACGACCGTTGCCACACCGCAATTCATTTTGTCCACAACAACGGTTTTTTCCTGTACTCCTGTTGAATTACCGCATTTATCCCAACACTCCAAATAATAAGTTGAAGTTTCCTGTATCGGACCGGTATTTTCCGAACCTCCGGAAGCGGATTTCCAACCATCCCAGCCGTTACCCCAACCCCAGCAAGAATCGACATTATCCTGAGTGGTCCAACTTAAAGTCGAAGAGCCTCCAGGGATGACAATTTCCGGATTAGCATCCAATCCAGCACTAATGCCACCGCAAACATCAACTTTAACATTAACCTCATTCGACCAAACTCCAGCCACATTATTACATTTAGCATAAAAGGTTAAAGAAGTATTAATGGGCCCAGTAAGTCCTCCTCCCTTTGATCCAAAACATCCGTCATTGGAACTAGGAAATACTTCCAGATGTTCGGATCCATTAGCGTCTTGATTACGCAAACAACAGCTTACTGCGTTAGAACTGCCCAACCAATATACATGGCTGTTGTATCCCGTATTGATTGTTTGCGGATCGGCCGTAAGGAGAACTGAAGGGGCACCGGGCTGATTGACTTTAACTGTTACTGAAGACCAGTTTGAGCAATCAAGAAGTCCAATACAGCACCGTACTGAAAAAGTCGTATCTTTAATTAATGAACCCGTTCCGCCAGAACCGCTAGTCGCCTGATTGCCATTGCCAAATGGCCATTTATCAATATCACCAAATTCGTTTTTCGACTCGCAGCGAGTTGCATTAGTCGAACTCCAATAAATAGCCGACCCTGAATCATAAGTCACTGGATTGGTACTTACCCAAATAGAAGCCGTAGGTTTTTTTGGAGGAGGAACATCAATTATGCCTACATAAGCCGTAGAATCTGATGTATTGCCTGGAGCATCCCAGCAAGTGATTTTAAAAGTCTTCCTGGAGGTAATGTTCGTAATCAGCTTGCTGCCGCCCCTAGCGTCTCGATAGCCGCTGCTCCAATCACCGTCTGACCAGCAACCGGTAACATTTGCAGAAGTTTGCCAAGTTATCGTAGAACTATCCCCAGAAAGAACATCCATCGGATTAGATGAAAGAACTACCACCGGAAGCGCGCAAGAGCAGTCATTGGGGCAAGTTTGGCAGGTTTCTCCATTATCGCAAACTCCATTACCACAGGGACTGGCAATTTTTTTAGCTTCAACTGTAAGATATCGGTTACAATTGTTGCCTGAACCCATAGTTACAGAAGGGCTGTGCGATGTTCCATTTTGTAAAAGTGAGCCACTAACATCCCTCACTGACCAACTGACCAGCTGGTTAGCTAAATTATCAGCTGCAATGTCTACTTTATTAGTTGAACCGGCATCGTAAGCGGCTGTGCATTTGGATCCGCAATTTAATTTTGTATCGGACGTTGACACCAAAAGATCTCCGTCACCTGCCTTGCTGACTGATAAGGAACATTGCGGATTCGTACCGTAATCAACTGTAACTTTATAGGTAAAAGTTTTTTTATCAAATTTATTCAAAAAATTTGTTAGTAGCAGGCTGGATTTACTGACGTTATAACAAATCTTTCCGGCCAAAACCAAATCCCAAACCTCAGGAACATTAAGAGTTATATTAACACTCACCTCTCCAGAACTGGCATAACTTGGATTAACAGTACATTTGAGGTCAGAACCGCAATGAATGGCACTATCATTGCTGGAAGTTATAGTTACCTGGTTGGTCGTGTTTGCACTTATAGCATCTTTTAAATTTTGGCGGAATTGGGTTGCTGCGGGCTGTAAATCAGTAGGCAAGGAACTGATGAAACTATTTACCCAGGAATCTTTTAGATCATTCCAATTTTGGTTGACAAGTTTCGGCGGAACTCCCAGGACCAGTGCGTAAGCTACACCGGTACTTTCATTCGATGTAAATCTCTGGGGTATATTCCAAAGTGGAGTGCCTTCCCAATCCCCAACTGTCGAATAGCCCCCAAAACCTATGTAGTTGAAGGTTAAATCTCCAACATTTTTAATGGTCCGACAGGTAGCCACTGAATTGCTGATACTGCAACTGATATTTTGGTTCATGCCTACAAAATTAAATAAGCCTGAACTGCCTAAAAAATATTCCAAACCAGCGCCATCGCATCCGGTCATGCTTATGCCGCCGATCGGTTTTGCCTGAGAAGTAAACATCATATTGTTAAACCCATAAGATGGAACGGAAAAGTCGCTATAGGCCTCAGCTTTATTTCCGGAAATCAGAAGTCCTGCAGTCATCAGAAAAAATAATATCCATACGCGAGAAAAATAAATCCGATAATTTTTTATTCGCTTCCAAATATAGTAGCCGGCTGAAACAACTAAAATGATAATTATAATGATGGTTATTGTTTTCAGATTTTTTGTTTTACTGATTTCCTTTTCGATAACTTTCTGGCAAGCTTCCGATTTCATAAGGTTGCAATCATAAACGGTTTCATATTTATCAATTTCTTTGCCTGAATTATCCGTTATTTTGGCACTTAATTTTACCCACTCGTAATTACCCTTGGCATTAAAATCGTTTTTCACGGCCATCATGCCCCCGATAATTTTTCCGCTATAACTGGCTTTGCTTATCTGGTTTCCATTCTTATCAGTTAGGCTGATTTCAACTTTGCCATTAGTGCTTTTTTTTGCGGCATTATGAAAACAAGAAAATACAGCGCCGCTAGATCCTTTTTCCAGCGGAAATTTGGTGAGTCCGGCATAATTCAACCGGGCGTGCTCCTGATCGCTGACTAATTTTATATTTATTATTGATTTTTGGTCCGTATCGTAAGTGGCGGTCATTTTAAGATAATAGACAGAATCAGCCATCTTATCCAGATAGTAAACCAGCGTTTTTGATTCACCTCCTTTCAGAACATACTTGTCCGTCTTGGTGGTTATTTTATTCTGGTCATTTAAGCTATCCCACCAAAAAAGATCATACTGGACACTAACAGCTTTGTTTTCCTTAAATTTATTATTTATTGCCTGCTCTATTTTTACCGGCGCTCCCGAAGAAATTATGAATGGATCACCAATATGTTTGTAGTCGCCGCCATTAATTTTTGTTTTAGAACGATCGAAGGAAATTGCATAAGCATTATCCGTTTTTATTTCAAAAAACAAAGTGCTGCCAAAAATTTCATTGGAAAAATCCAGTCCGCTTAAGTTAAATTTTTTTCCGCTAGTAAAAAAGAAGTCCATCTGATATGCTCCTCCAACGGCTTCTGCGGGAACCATCCAGGTAAATTCGACCGGCTTTTCTTCTTGGGAATTAAGATTGATATTATCAATGGCTATAAACTCATCGATAGGAAAATTACCCTCTGTGGCATAGCTCTGATTTTTAGCTCCAACTCTGACAAAAACTTGTCCGTCAACAATCGGGTAATCATTTTCATTGGTTATGGTTCCTTGAAAAACCATCCTCTCCTTATTGGTAAACCAATTTTTTCCCCCGACCGGATTAAAATTCATTTTTATGCTGTCAAAAACATAGTAATCAAAGCAATTCACTGTACCGGCCGGTTGCTCAGGATTTCTGATAATTTTTGAGTAATCAGCCTCTTCTTGAGCATACGCAAAAGAACTGCTTATAGCCATGGCACAAAGCAGGCTGGTTAGAAGTGTGATTGCCTTTTTCATTTTTGTTTTTTTCCTAAAAATTAATTAATAATTTTTAGGAATTAATATTAATTGTTTTATATTAAAAAACTCTTCGATTAAATTATACCACATTTTTGAGATATTATTCGGACGGGTGTGGATAAGTATGCTTTAAGTGCGATGGTATATTAATTGTGCTAAACTTAATTTATGGCAGTTTTAGCTTACAATCGCCGTGCCAATTTTGATTATCTAATCTCGGATAAATACGAGGCTGGTTTGGTCTTGACCGGCGCCGAAGTCAAATCCATCAAAACCGGCCATATCAGTCTGAACGAAAGTTTTGTAACGATAAAGGATTACGAATTGTATTTAATTAATGCTAATATTCCGCTTTATAAGCACGCCGGCAATGTTAAAAATTACGATCCGGTTCGTTCCCGTAAAATTTTGCTCCGCAAACCGGAAATCAATCATTTAATAGGTAAAGCGCGAACCGAGGGCTTGACACTAGTGCCCATCCGTGTGTATACTAAGAAGCGACTTATAAAAATGGAATTTGGCATCGGCAAGGGAAAAAAGAAATTTGATAAGCGGGAAACAATCAAGAAAAGGGAGGAAGACAGAAGGATGAAAAGAAGATTAGAAAGTTTTTAAATAGAAATCAGCTACTGGCAATTAAACGTAGTCCTTGCGGGCCCGCCCGCATCGCTACGCGAAGCGTTGCGGGCGGGGTTGTTCAGCTTCGACAGGTTGTACGTTTAAAATAGGCAAGCCGAGACGGCAGACTCGTTAAAAATGCCAAAATGTTATAAGTGCAAACTTCATAACTAAAGCAAAATCAGCAATCGCGAAAGCTTTTGCTCCAAATTTTGCTCTCGCTTTAGCTTAAAGCCTTACTGGCTCAGCTTTAGCCATCAGGCCGCCGATTTCCAATAAGCGAAAACTGGTGTTATATTTTTGGAATAGCTGATAGAATTTTTTCTAAATTCTGTCGGTGAAACTAATTTAGAAATAAGCCGGAAATTTTTTGCCATTTATATACTTTCGGCCAAATTAACAAATTGGCTAAGCTTGTAGATTATTTTAAACAAACAATTTTGGACATGGGTGCGATTCCCATCAACTCCACCAAGTTAATCATTAAAATAAACATATAAGGAGAGGACCGATAAAAAAAATATTTCCGAAGAAAGTCCGACGGGAAAGGATTAATGAATATATCCGCGCCTACCAAGTGCGGGTGATTGATGAAAATGGCGCGCAATTGGGCGTTATGCCCCCTTTTGAAGCATCGCAAATTGCCAGAGAAAGAGGATTAGACTTGGTGGAAGTGGCGCCGCTCGCCAATCCTCCAGTTTGCCGGATAATGGACTATGGAAAATTCCAATACCAGCAATCCAAACAGGAACGGACCAGTAAAGCCAAGCAAAAAAAAGTGGATATGAAGGGCATCCGTATCGGAGTGCGGACCGATGAACATGATTTGGAGTTTAAAAAAAACCAGGCGGAAAAATTCCTGACCAAAGGCGACAAGGTCAAGATTGAAATCCAGCTCAGAGGCCGGGAAAAAGCCCATGCCGATCTGGCCCGGCAAAATTTGGCTGAATTCATCAAATCGATAAGTTTCCCTTATAAAACCGAGCAAGAGATAAAAAGATTTCCGGGAGGATTTAACTCTATAATCACTCCTTAAAATAATAATTTGATAATCATTCAAGAATATGCCAAAAATCAAGACTAAAAAAGCCGCTTCCAAGAAATTCAAAATAACCAAAAACAGGAAAGTTTTGAGGAGGATCACCGGCCAAAACCATTTCAATTCCAAAGAAACCGGGAAAGAGGGCCGAGCCAAAAAAGGTTATATCAGGCTCCCCCGAGCCGAAGAGCAGAATGTTTTAAGAGCATTGCCATATAGCAAATAAACACTAATCAATCCCATGTTACATGTTTCATGTTGCATGTTATCTGAAATAATATGACCAGAGTTAAACGCGGAGTTTCCGCTTCCAAAAGAAGGAAAAACTTGCTAGAAGACGCCAAAGGCTACCGCTGGAACCGGAAGAATCTTTACCGTGAAGCCAAGCAAGCCGTAATTAAGGCCGGCCGTTATGCCTATCGCGACCGCCGGGCTAAAAAAAGAAGCGCCCGGGCGCTTTGGATAATTAGGCTCAACATTGCCGTTAGAAATTTAGGTTTAACTTACAGCCGGTTGATTAAAGCAATGGCTGATAAAAAAATCATCATCGACCGGAAAGTCCTCTCCCAATTAGCCGTAGAAAATCCGAAAGTTTTTGAAAAATTGATTGAACAGGTAAAATAAACTTCGATATAAAAACTTCTGCCTAGGCGGAAGTTTTTGTTTTTTATTTCTTTGAACCGAGTTCCTTAAGCAGTTTCCGCAAAGCGTAGAAAGGCAGCCAGATCCAGAGCGTCTTGACTACCCATTTATCAAAAAACTTATTCAAGCTGCCGCCAACCATGGCAAAATCAATCAGCAGATACAGAATAAAAATTATTATGATTCCACCTATTATATAAAAAAGCATATGATTATTTTATCCGCTTTACGATTCTATGATTAAGTTTACTCCGTTATTTGAGACTAGGCAAAAATATATTTATGGCGCCATGCTTAATATTTTTTAATTTATTTCGTAAATCACATCCTTCTTTTCCACCACAATCCGCCAACCTTTTTCTTCAGCAATTTTTTTCAAATTGGAATTAGGATTAAAAGCGATCGGATTTTCCACTATTTCCAAAACTCTAGCATCCGATTCCGTATCCCCAACGCCATAAGAATCTTTCAAAGTTAGATTATTTTCCGTGAGATATTGCTTGGCCACATGGCCCTTATGGATCGGCGGCTCAAAAATAATCTTCCCGGTATAAACGCCTTTTTCGTCCGCTTCATAGACACTGCCGTACACCTCATCGAAATCCAGATAGCGGTTATATTCTTCGACCACTTCCATCGGCGAACCAGAAATGGCAATGATGCAGTAATTTTCCGCCTTGAGTTTTTTGATCAGATTATTGGCAAAAATGTAAGTGCGGTGTTTGTAATAAGGCGCCATTTTCCGGCTGGCACGGATTACATCCTCTTTCTGGCAACCGACAATATTTTTTCCGTAAAGGTCGATTAAGGCCCGGCGATAATCTTCATAAACGCCTTCATGGTTCAGCCAATTCACGTAGTGCCTGGATAATTCCTGGCCGACACTTTTATCGAAAACTCCCATCCAAACCAATTCATTAATCAGCTCGGCCGCCAAATTTTTTCGGAAAATGGTTCCGTCAATGTCGAAAATGGCTATTTTTTCTTTTTTCATAACTAAATTATATCATTTATCCCCACACCAACTTTGACAACATAAATTGCTGACGCTATTCATCTGCAGACTTTTACATTATTATCCCAAGAATTTCAAATGTCAAAGTTGGTGTGGGGATTTATTTTAAAATCCCATAAATGGCAATGCCAGCGGCAACCGAAACATTTAGTGATTCCTTTTTGCCTCGCATTGGGATGGAAACCACTCTATCACATTGACTTAAAATATCTTGATTTATACCATCCGTTTCATTACCCAAAATCAAAGCCATGGGAAAAATTGGTTTAAATTTTTTTAAATCCAAGCTGCCCTCGGCTGTTTCCAACGCAATAATTTTTATTTTTTCTTTTTTTAATTTTTCCAAAATCGCATTCAGATTTTCATTTTTTTCCCAAGGAATATTTTTTTCCGCGCCCAAGGCCGTTTTAACGATCATTTTTTCTGCCTGGGATTGATAAATAATTTTTTGGGAACGAGCTGGCCCGCCCACAACGCTTTCGCGTAGCGAATGCGGGCAGGGCGTATAACCGGTCAGATATATTTTGGCAACTCCCGCCCCATCGGCAGTGCGAAAAATAGCGCCGACATTATAAGCGCTGCGGATATTGTCGAGTATTAAAAAAGCCTTCTTTCCATAAAAATTTTTTACAAAAATCTAGCCTTGCATGGTCGTTTTTGCAGTTAAGGCATAAATAGCCAAAACTATGCCGATCAAAATCCATTGGGTTCCGGCCAAACCAAAGACATCGCTCTTGGTGACGGAAACATAACCGGCAATGATAACCGCGATCAATGAAAGCAGATTTAAAATCTTGGGAACAGCTTTATATTTTTCCATTTTTCCACCTCACTTTCCAGTTTTAAAATTATTTTTTCTTTTTAAAACTTCGAGAATTATCCGGTCCAAAAAATTGCCAAATTCCAGCCCAGCAGCCTTGGCGGCCTTGGGAGCCAAGCTTTGGGAAGTCATCCCGGGTATGGTATTTATTTCCAAAAAATAAATTTTTTTATCTTTCCGGCTCCAGATAAAATCGGCTCGGGCCAAATCCCGGCAGCCCAATTCCTCAAAAATATTCACGGAATACTCCTGAATTTTTTTGGCAATTTTGACCGGAATATCGGCTGGGCAAATTTCTTCACTCCCCCCTTTTCCATACTTGGCTTTGTAGTCGAACCAGCCGGAAACCTTGGGAACGATTTCGATTGCCGGCCAAACTTTAGGCGGATTATTGCCAAAAATAACCGCCGTGAATTCACGGCCTTGGATATATTTTTCCAACAGAATTTCTTTCCCATGCCGGAAGGCTTTTTTAACCGAAGCCTTCAATTCTTTTCTATTATTGGCGATGGAGGCGCCGACCGAAGAGCCCAATTCCGAAGGTTTAACCACGATGGGAAAAGCCAATTTCTTAATAACCGCGTCAAAATTATATTTTTTGCCTTGCTTGAGCAGGACATCCTCGACCACAACCAAGCCGGCATTTTTAGCCATAATTTTAGTTTGGTATTTATTCATCGCCAACGCGCTGGCTAGCGTTCCGGAAAAAGCATAAGTCGCCCCCAGCATATCCAGCATGCCCTGAAGCTTTCCGTCTTCCATAAAGGAACCGTGGCCGATCGGCAAAAAAATATCAATCTTGGAAGAATAAGGATCCAGGATCATTTCCGCCACTTTTTGGTTTTCGTTTTCCTTGATCGAGTTATTTAAATTTTCCGCCTTCACTCCGCTTTCCCGGTTTGCCGACAAAAGATTTAAGCTAAGATATTTTTGGCCATTTTTTCCCATCAACCACTGGCCTTTTTTGGTAATGGCAATAGGAAAAATATTATATTTATTCCTGTCCAGAGCTTTAATGACTTCACTAGCCGATTTCAGAGAAACTTCGTGCTCTCCCGATTGGCCGCCAAAAATAACTCCGACATTTATTTTTTTCATATTTTTTATTATTCCAATATTAGCAAAACTTTCCTACCAATTTTAATATCCAAATTTTTACCGGGAAATTCGTGGCTGGCTTTGTATAGCACATCGATACCATAAGAGTAGTCTTTACCTTTTCTGGTTCCCGGATCGTTGGTTATTATCGTATTTCCATTATACCCCATCAAAACCAAATTGTGGTATAGCGGACCAGGTACCTTAAAATTAGGATTTCCCAGCAGTCGGCCGGCCATTGGAGCGATTATCGGCTTTCCAAGCGCCAGATATTTTTGAATGTCCGCCTCCTTATAATCGTAAACAGCTTTAAGATTATTGATGCCGTAAAAGTCTTTAGCCAGCTGGATGATCTGAGCCGCGTTACTGTCGGTGTAATCACCGTAATTTTTTATTTCAAACGCTATCATGGCCTGAATTTCTTTTTCGGCAATCTGTGGCGTCAGTGTTTTTTTATCCAAAAAATATTTGACCATAATGAGCGATGCCTCTTCACAGGCTTCTTCGTGGTAAGCATCCCAGACGGAAAGAGGCGCTTGGGAAGTGAATGGCACATCAATTAAAATTTTAACTGGCAACTTTGATGGCAGAGCTTCGGGAATGATATTTTCATTGTTCCGATTGTTATTTACGGGTTGCTGATTTTGATTTGGCTGATTATTCGGCGGTTCCACCAAATTTTCCGCAGGCTTGGCTACATATTCCCCAAATTTTTGAACATCATAATTAGCCAACTCAAAGACAACGATCAAAATAGCCAAAACAGTGATAAACAAAAAAGTAATTTTTTTCTTCGGATTTTTTTTGCTTAAAAATATTTCCAAAGACTGTATCCCAAAAAGAGCGCCCAGCACATCGACCAAAACATCGACCGGATTTCCGCTCCTTTGGGCAATAAAGGTCTGATGGAATTCATCGCTGGCTGCATACAAGAAAACTATAACCAGAGTTGAAAAAAATGACCGGCCATAGCCATGGCCGTTGAGATTTCTGAAAATTCTGAAAACCAGCCAAGCCAAAATTACATATTCCCCGACGTGCGCTATTTTCCTGAAAACAATTTCCCAAAATATTTTTGCGGAGCCAACTTTTAAGTCGGAAATTGAAGAAAAATAAAAAATTATCCCGACCCAAAGTAATGCCGGGAAATAATAAACAAAAAAAGTCTTCTTAAAATTACTGGCCATAAGCTTAGCGTATTACAACCGGCGTTCCAATTTCAGTCCAATCATAAACCCTCTTGGCCGACCCCACGCCCAACCGGATACAGCCGTGCGAAACCGGAATGCCCAGATGATTGGCGCCTTCTTTATATCCTCCCGGCCATTCGGGAAGTTCATGAATGCCGAAAGATCCGTCTGAAGCTACCGCCATCCAAAAAGGCATATAAAGACCGTATTTTTTGGACCAAACCCGCGGCGCTTTATTATGGATGGAGTAGGTGCCGACAGGCGTATCCATGCCCCGCTTGCCGGAAGAAATAATATAAGAATCCAGGGCTTTCCCGTTCTCAAAAATAGTCATCACCTGAGCTTTCAAATTAATATCAATGTATTTTCCGGCCGTTATTTGCGGCCGAGTAAATCGCTTGGCTTGGTCTGCCCGCAAAGTTAAATCCGTTTCCCATTTTTCCGGAGGCGGCGGAAGCGTTTCGAAAGTGTTGGTGGAAATTTCTTTGAAGCTCAAATCATTTTCTTCTTCATATTTGACCAGTGTTCTTACCGTGTACTGCTGCCCTTCCTGAAATTTTTCTCTGGGCAAGATTTGGTAATCCTTTTGTTCCGGATCGCTGCTGTAAACCACTTCGGCCGCCGGGTTGGTAACAAATTTTAGCGTGAACCCTTTGGTCGATTGCAGGAAGCTGGCTTTAATCGGATCCTCGATGTCCAAAATAACATCCTTGGCGCCTTCGGCTGGATAAAAATTAGCGATTTTTGGATATTTAAATGTCTGGAAAGCAATTTCCCTTTTTTCGGCTTGGGTAAGAAATATGCTTGCTCCTTCGGGCAGAGAGATTTTGTATTGGGTTTCCGGTTTCCAAAAATTTTTCGGAGTAATAACTAATTTTTTGTTGTTATTTTGCCAACTCAAGCCCGCTTCCTCACTGGGAAATATATTTATTTGATTGGCATAACTGCTGATAATTATCGGCTGGGTAAAATCGATTACGACCGGTTCCTTGGGGCCGATATCGTAAATTTTTTCCGCCCGCAGCGAAGTTTTGAAGGTTTCCGGATAAGCTTTGACGGAATAAATAATTCCCAAAATTCCCAGAATAACCAAAAACAAAACACCGACCGCCTCAGCCGGATGTTTAAATTTTCCAAAAATTATGTGCCACTTTTTCATAATTGCCGCTATTTTTAATTTTTGTTTCCGTCGAACAGCAGCCGGGCTTCTTCCCAAAGCTCCGGATGATTTTGTTCGGTTTTCAGCCAATACCACCATTCCGCTCCCCAAAGATAAATTTCCGGAAATCCGACTTTTCGGGCATAACTGACGTTAGCGGCTAATTTTTCCGGATTCATGGATTTAAACTGCTCTTCCAAGGGCTGATTGGTGGTCCAGCCGGCTATCCAAGGTTCGGCCTGAAGTTCAATGACGATGGCATTGTCCTGATGGACAAAAGTTTTGATCAGCCAATATTTGAGTTGGAAAAACCGCGGTCCGATCGGATAATCGTAATAACCGAAACCTTTTTTCCAAATGGTGCGGTACATCGTGGTTCCGAAAACATCCGCCCTTTTGGCCGCCTGGAACCAAAGGCTCAATTCCCCGCTATCGGTCACGATTATTTTACGGAAAGGATCAGCCAGCCTGACTGTGGCAATCTCGTTGTCCAATAAATTTCCGTCTGGAGGGGGACAAATGCCGAAATTCAAGAAAGGCTCGTTCTCCACCTGCCAAAATTTAATTTCCGGTTCGTTTTTGTACCGATTAACCACCAAATTCATGAACTTAATCAACTCCAGTTTCCTTTGGTTGTCGTTTTCTATCCATTTGGGAATGGCGCATTCCGGCCAACGCGGAACTTTTTGCCCGATAGTTAAAATGATGTTGGCATCCCTTTTCCGAGCTTCATTCAATTGCCAGTCAACAGCCGAAAAATCATATTCTCCATTACTGGGTTCCGCCAAATCCCAATAAATCGGGATCCGGATATTTTTTATTTTTAAATCGTCCAGAACGGCAATAAAAGCCTTTTGCCAGTCAATATGGATATCTTGGGCGTAGCGGTAAGAAAAAGTAATTCCCAATTTTGAATCCTGATTGCTCGTAAAAACCGGGATGTTGAAATAAATTAAAAAGGCAACGATTAGAACCACTATTGAGGCGATCAAATATAAAATTATTTTTAATGTTTTTTTTAATATTTTTTTGATCATGGTCTTGTTCCGAGCGTTACCAGAACGGCTCCCATTACGATTATGGCGGTGGCCATAACTTTTTGAAAAATAATGTGGGGATTTTTTTCTTCTTTAAAAACTTTCGGAAATCTGAAGGAAAGGATTATGCCAAGCAAAAGAATGAAAACGTATTCGATTGAAACAAGGGCGCTGACGACTGTTACCGCCCCGATGGAAAAAGCATAATGGTTCAGATACGATCCAAATCCGCCTAAAATTTTATTGGCCACGAACAATTTTCCCGTACTTACATTTTTGTCCTTGTCTTTTTTGGCACCTTTTAATGACTTTATGATTATTTTTCGCCAAGCGGGAACCAGGAAAAAACTTAAGGCTCCCACGGTCACTCCGACCCGGCTCCAAACAAAAACATTCAGAAAATTATCAGACTGATAAAAAAATTTTTCCAAGGTGAAAGTGACGGCCAAAAGCATTCCAGCAAAAACCGCGTAGGAGAATCCGGAAAAAAATTTATTTTTATTCATCTTTTTCCCGAAATTGAAAGAAATAGCCAGCCCGCCAACTATCAAGATAAAGATTCCGACCAGCTGAATATTTCCCAGTTTTTCCCCCAGAATTAAAATGGAAAGAAAATAAATAAAAATGGGACTGACCGCCCCGATGACCGGCGTAACCTGGCTGGCCTCCCCTTCCCGGAAAGCAAAGAAATTGAGTAAAATTCCATAGACAAAAATAATGCCGACGGAAAAATACAAAAGCGCCAGAAAAAAACTGATGGTATGGGCTCCGAAAGGAAAAAGAATCAAGGTGACCAAACTGAGCGCTCCCGAATAGAAAGCATAAAGGACCGGATGGGAAACTTTTTTTGAAGAAATTAAAAACTTATCCAGAATTATCTGGAGAGCTATTATAAAATAGGCGGCAATGGCGATCAAAAACCACATCATACATTTTTAACCCCCGCACCAATTAAAGATGCTGCTAGGTTTTCTTTATTTTTAAAACTCACAAGAAGTACAAAAAATTCTACAATATTAAATATATTTAATTGGTGCGGGGGTTAAAATTTCTCAATTTTTTCCGAATTTCCTTAAAGTTCGGCACCGTTTCAGCCACTAAATTCCAAAAATTCCGGCTATGATTCATCTCCTTGAGATGGCAGAGTTCATGAACGATCAGATAATTTTGCAATTCCTCCGGCAGCTGGACTATTTTATAGTTAAAATTCAAATTTTTCTTTTGGCTAGCGCTGCCCCAGCACGACCGCTGGTTTTTTATGCTAATCCGGTTATAGGTTAAATTGTAATGCTGGTTGAAAAATTCAAGCTTATCCGCCACCAATAGGCGCGCTGATTTTTTTAATTTTTTGTAATCATTCCTCTGGTTATTCTTTTGCCCGGCCAACAGTTCCCAATCAATTTTTTTCAGCTTTTCAAAAATCCAATCGGCTTTTTCCTCCATGAACCTGTGAATTATGTATACAGGATACCATTTTGGCGCGGTTACGACAAAACAGCCATCGGGATAAATGGACATTTTGATGGATTTGCTTCCCCTTCTGCGCCTAAGATCATAGGGGAAAAAATTATTTTTTATTTTTATTTTTCTTTCTGGCAAAATCTATACTTTACCTCCTTTAATTATTTCTTTGTAGAAGTAAAAGCTTTTTCTGGGTTTCCGCTCCAATGTTTTCCCGTCTACCGCTACCAGACCAAATTTGGGTGCATATCCGTGCAGCCATTCAAAATTATCGATCAGCGACCAGTAAAAATAGCCGCGCACATCCGCGCCCGCTTCCATGGCTTTTTGGACATATTGCAAATGGTCTTGGATGAATTCGGATCGGTATTTATCATCCTTATCGGCCAAACCATTTTCCATTATATAAATTGGCAGGTTATATTTGGCTTTGATTTCCGTAAGCGCTTCATAAATTCCCTGCGGATAAATTTCCCAGCCCATATCACTGACTTTTTCGTTTTTATTTTTCCGTCCGGTTAATCCCAAACGATAATGGAAATAATAATCCAAACCGAAATAATCCGCATGATCCTTTATTTTATTAAAAAATGATTCATTCCAGAATTTTTTGGCAACCCTGGTGATTATTTTATGTAGCGGATTATTTGGATTGGCTGGTTCAAAATAATTATACAGCGTGGTGATGCCGACCGGTGTCGCAGAAAATTTCTCTTTGCTGTAGCTATAAATTATTTTATAAGCTGCGCTTAAATTATGGGAGGCCTTGAAATATTTTCTTGGGCATCTGATTTTGGGCGGAAATTTACCCAGCAAAAATCCATAAGTCAAGGGCATTATCGGTTCATTTAGAATTACGGCAATGTCTATTAAATCACCCAGCTCATCGACTACTTTTTTGCCGTAGCGGGAAAAAATTTCAAAGGCTTCTTTTTTGTGCAGGCCGTATTTTTCCTGGAACCAGACCGGTGAAGTCCAATGCCAGAAAGTCACGACGGTTTTGATATTGCGATTTTTCAGATCCTGGAGCATTTCCCGGTAACGCCGGATATTTTCCGCCGAAAACTTACCGTCCTCCGGCTCGATCCGCGACCATTCCAGAGATAAGCGGAAAGCATTGACGCCTAACTCGGTTAAAAGCTGGTGGTCTTCTTTCCAATTATTCCAATAATCGCAATTGATCTCCGATTCACTTTCCTTTTTTATTCTCATTTCCAAAGCATACCAATCGGAATTGGCATTGTTGTCTTCGGTCTGATAGGAAGAAATCGCCGCGCCCCAGAGGAAGTTTTTGAATAATTTTTTCGACACAATTTTAAATTTTACTTAATCTTCAAGGTGTTATTACTCTTCTTTTCCAATTATTCATAATCGAAGACTATATGAAATCGATAGCCGACACCCATTGACCCATCAACATTTAACTTCAGTTTTCGACAATTTTTAATATAGATTTCGCTTAACGGGGGTTGCGATGCAGCTTCACTGCATTTGACCCAGCCGTTGTCAAGCAATTTTTTTTGGATTACCTGAATATTGGGACCTTTATCCGGATCACCTGGACCCCAAGTCATTTCAAAATTGAAAAAAGGAGGATTACTCAAGCAATCTTTTGGATTTTTGCATGCCTCAATAGCGGAATTCATGACCTTATCTTCAGTCGACCAAGAAGCCATATCCCTAAATAGATTATAGACACCATCTTTCTCTGACAAGATTGGGCATGCCTCAAATTCGCAAGTCGGCGGTTTGCGGCTGACATAGGAACCATCGGGACACAGCTTAGCATCATCAATACAAGGCTTTGGTTCATTAGGAGTCCAGCCCTTCTGGAAATCTTTTCCGCAGGCTTCTTGATAAGTATTTCCCGGCGGTATCAAATCACACATCTGAAAACTACATTTTTTACCCGTTGCTTTTTCACACTCATTTTGGGAATGAAAAACTTTTTTTTCTAAACCAGCTTCGCTGTCTATTGGGCACTGGGTAAACTCGCAATTGGGCCCTGTCCGGCCGACAAAAGATCCGTCCGGACAAGCTAAGGCGTCCGCCGGACATAAATAGCCCGGGACTTCCGGAATTTGCTTTTCTGTTCCGGACGGCAGACGCGCGGTTTTTTTACCGGCTATCCACAAGGCCCCGCCGATAATGATGGCAACAACCAATATTATCCCGGCCGCGATTTCAATTTTGATTTTTTTGTTCATATTTTTTTATTAGCCATCTTAATTTTACCACAAAATTAAAAAACGCCCACTTGAGGCGTTTTATTCGATTCATGGATTTATTCGATTTGATTTAAAAGCAAGACGAGAGAGACCAGGAAAAAGTTACCACATAAATAACCAGTAAAATAACAAACAACATAAGCGCGCCGATAATTATCCCGGAAAGTCCGGAAATTCTATTGTCATCCGCAATGTGATAAAAGCCGCGGAAATAAAAAACTATTCCAATTAGAAAACTGACTAAAGCAAGAACCAATAAAACCAAAATAAACAGGCTCTTAATGGCCAGATCAGTCGATGCCCCTGAAGTTGGTATCGAAGGAACTGCATAAAAATATATGGTGAACGCGATGGCTAGCATCAGCAGTCCCACCAAAGTATCACGGACCGGCTGTTTGGTACAACAGATGCTTTTTATTTGTTTGCTGATTTTTTCATGTGTTTTTTTGTTCATATTTTTGTTTTATCGATTACTGTTTTAATTATACAACAATAATCAAAAAACGCCTATAGGCGTTTTTTGATTAAATTAATAACCGTGAAACATTTTTACTCGCCATAACAATAAATGATACTGGCGTTGGTTGATCCGTATATCCATGATCCGTTGGTACAGGTGTAAGTCGCGTGTCCAGTGACGCAAGCATAACCAGTGTAGCCTTTTGCGGAAGTTCCGTTGGTTGCGGCATAAGCCGTAGAATCATAGCGTTTATTGTAAGTACAAGGTTTATATTTATAATAATACACACTCGGAGCCGACTGCCATTGGCCGGCAGAATTGCAGGTTATAGACCCTGATGTTTTATCTTTGAGATAATACCCGCTTACGCTACTACCGACTTTGGCATACGCATCATAGCCGTCGGCAGTCTTGCCGCTGCAATAACATTCATTGGTACCGCCATAGGCACTTGGCCAGCAGCCGCTGGAGCCGGGGCAAGTTGCAACAGTTAATTCCTTGCAGCCATCGCCGTTAGTATCTGAGCATGTTTGAGTACCTTTGTAATCCGCAGTGCATTGTTTTCCGGAAAAGGTACATTTATTGGTACAAGCAGAAACACAAGTTCCATTGTTGCAGGTTTTCCCGGTAACGCAGGTGCCACAAGTGCCACCACAGCCATTACTGCCACAGGTTTTTCCGGCGCAGTTGGGAGTGCAACTGGTTGAGCACTTTCCGTTGCTGCAAACTTGGCCAGTCGGACAAGTTTGCTTGGTGCCGGTGCCGGAACAAGTGCCACAGCCATTGGTTGGCGTGATGGTCTGCCCGCAATTTACCGTGCTGGGATCCGGACAGCTCGGCGGCGTAGCGGTGAGGGTTGCGTTGAGCGTGCCAGTGCCGCCAGTTGGAACGGTGACCGAAGCCGAATAACCATTGTAGCAAGCCTTGGTTAATTTAATATTGTAGGGTTCCGGCTTTAAGTCGGTCCAAGTATGATTGGTCGGGGTCGCCGAGTTCCAGCCGTTGATGTAGATATTGGCGCCGGTCGGAGTGGAGTTTATAGCCAGATTACCATTGACAACAGCGGGACGATTAACAATAACATTAGCCGTGATTGGCACAGCTGGAGTTCCGGCATTGTCGGAAACAGTAACCCTCAAATTGTAAGTGCCGTTACTTAAGGTCGCAACCGGAAAAATTACCGACCCTATCAGATTTCCATTAACCGGCGGAGTTACCGTCAAAGTCCGGTACGTAGTTTCGTTGGATAATTTATATTCAAATTTTGCGCTGGCTGCATTAAGTCCGGGAGCGCCATCTTCATATTCATACCACCAAAATTTAGTGTCCGCAGCGAAAGTTTGATTGCTGACGTTTTTCCAAGCTCCCTGATAAATGCCAGTCAGAGTCGGAACAGGTTTGGGAAAAATTATCTTATAAGCTTGGACTGTTTTCTGATTAAAGAAAGCGTCCTTGACACTTATTTCCACCGTTACCTCGCCTTGCAAGCCCAACGCATCTTTTATTTTATTGGGATAAAATTTAGCTGAAGAATTGCTGAAGGTCCCCCACAACTTGCCGGCAAAAGGCAAAGTTATGGTTGTTTGCTTGGCAGCTCCCGAGGCATCTTTCCAGCTTAACTTAACATCATTAGTTATAATGGGCGAAGCATCGGAATAATCCCATTGGATATATTGGCTGTCAGCGGTTATATTTTTGGCAGCAGTGGGATTTAGGGCTGCTCCGCTCTCATCGGCAACTTTAGTCACATTCGGACTGACTGCTTCCGTTATTCCCAATATTTCCACTTCAGTCACCGGAGTATTATCGCTCCATTTGCCCATGCTGATATCAGAAGAATATTTTTTGCTGTTCGCATCATTATTAATTCCCCAGGAGCAGGCCCAGTCAAAAATATTCCACATTTTATAATCCAGAGTATTAACCTTTTGGAGAGTCGGCGCGACTTTGCCTTCGCTGCCAAAATTATTGACTATCCAATCAACAAAGCCTGTGTTTGTTGAACCGAATTTAGTATAATTTGTCCACCCATTAGGCGAAAAATGATCGGCAATCAGATTGTTAGGAGCATTCATATAAAACAAGACTCCTTCATCGGAATGATAATCGCTCTTAAACAACAAGGAAAATTTATTTATACCGTCAACGTTCCTAGCGCCATCAATGATGCTTCTGCGAAAAGCCGCTAACGCAAAAGAATCCCGATCGCCGGAAACTGTGATTAATTTAGGACCGAAATCAATTCCTCCATAATCTTTTTCTATAACTTCATCTACCCACCTGGGATTTTCTATCCCCCAACCGCTCATAACCGCCATTATGGTTTTGGGATAATAACTGATGGTGCTGCCAGCCGGCGGATTGAGCCCGGGCAAAATATCGGTTTTCCAATGATTGGCAATATTTACTCCGATGACTCCGCCGATCGAATGGCCGACGATTGAGATTTTTCCCAGGTCAGGCTTGGCATGGCCCTTTGCCGGCACAGCCAATTCATCCCGATAGGCCGCAACCAGCCCGCCAATCGCGTTGCCAGTCCATTTATCAAAATTAATATCGGCCACCGTACTGGCATACCTTGGATAAATTATGATATTCCCCCGGCGGACCAGGTGAGTAATCCAGGCTTCGTGCAAATTTGGGTTAAGGGCAAAAACCCCATGAACAAAAATAGTAACCGGCAATTGCTTAGCGGGGTCAACCACTTTTGGTTCAAATATCCAATATTGCTGATCGCCCGTGCCACCCGTTGTCATCCGGATATTATCATCATAAGAGTAGCCATAAGGATTTCCGGTAGTCGCATTAGGCCAGGTAAAATCTTTCATCCCCGGAGGCAAAATAGAGGCCGCTTTAGAGCTAGGCTGGATTTTTAGTTTGACCAGCCAATAGGTTCCGAAAAATGAACCAACGATAAAAGCGACCAGAAAAGTCGCCTGCCATAATTTTATTTTAGATTTTTTAACCACTACGATGTCCCTGTTCCAATTGATAAAAAACTTACCGAACATTTCGTCGACTTTGCGGGTTTTTTTGTTTTTCATTTTTTTATTTTTTATTTTTTTGTTACCCAAAAATTTGCCGATTATTTTTCCGCTTAACTTATTTTACCATTTAATTTTACACCCAAAATAAAAAAACGCCTAACTGGCGCTTTTAAAAAATATGAATTTTAATTTAATCTGCGGTAATACGAATCAACGTCGCTGATCCACTTTTGGACACTGTATGGATCATGGCTTTTGCAGGACGAACCGCATTTCCAAACCACCATCTTGGAAGCCGTGTCGATTTTCTTGCTGACCAAATTTTCAATTCTTCCGCCCACCACATCCACTGCTTGTTCCGGCGAGTCAAAACAACTGTAACCGGATTCCGTCAAATTATATACGCCTTTGTAACCCCAGTAGTTATAACAATCCCGACCGCCTTTTTTGGGAGAATACAATCCCCAATCGCTTTCCTTTTTGGCGATGGCTACCAAAAAAGTAGCTACTTTTTTGTCTTTCCGGGAAAGATAGGGAACCATCTGTTCCATCGGCCGACCCTGGACCATTTCCTTGATACCCCGATTATCAAAATTGGATATTGTTTCTTTTTTTAAATTTCGACAAAGCAAACTGGTTTTTTCGCATTTATCCGGATTAAACATGCCTTTACCGATCCGATTTAAAGGGTCAAGTACTTCACTGGCAACAGGTTTGGCTTTGGCTGACTTTTTCTCGGCATAAGCGCTTTGGTCCAAAAAAGCG
>Ga0172368_10002457_pt1 | contig 23560 bp, 10 predicted proteins | sample Lak11m_FD_114540 | JGI IMG/M metagenome (GOLD analysis project Ga0172368, IMG submission 114540) | Freshwater microbial communities from Kabuno Bay, South-Kivu, Congo - kab_022012_11m | ecosystem: Environmental > Aquatic > Freshwater > Lake | place: Democratic Republic of the Congo: South-Kivu...
ATCGCCGCTCTTCAGCCTGAGCGATGAAACACTCTATCAATTGCGGTGGCATGCCCAAGATGGACAGCGCAGCCTAGAGCCAATCGCCTATCATCACGCGCTGCACACACCACCCCAAACCGAACAATCTCGGAACGTACAGGATGCGGCCTGTATTCTGGATGAATTATGGGAGATGGTAGGGCGCACAGATCCCTGGCGATTATTGCGCCGTGCACTCGACCTGACCGCTTATGAAACCACGATGGCAATGAACGACAGCGGGCGAGGGGGAAATGGGCGGCAGCGCAGCAATGTACAAAAGTTCATGGCCTTTGCTCGCACACATGGCGGAGCCAGCCTGCCTGATTTTCTGCGTAGTTTGCAAGATTTAAAAGCCCGTGAAGCACGAGAAGGCGAAGCGTTAGGTCAGGCTCCTGAAAGCGGAGCCGTGCAATTAATGTCCATTCATGCATCGAAAGGCTTAGAATTTCCCGTTGTTTGTGTGGCTGATCTTGGTCGCGAGAACCGGGCTATTGGCACTCAGCGTCTATTGCACGATCCAACCTTTGGCATGGTTTGTCAGTCGCGTGACCTAAATGGGGATTGGCAAAAACCGGCAGGTTACGCCTGGGCAGCATGGAAGATAGGGCAGATGGAGGAAGCAGAGAATAAGCGCCTGCTGTATGTGGCTTGTACTCGGGCCGCAGATTTGCTAATACTATCCGGTAAAGATAGCGGGGATAAAACCTGGCTGGCCGAAATTCAGAAGGGGTGGCAGATAACGATTGACACCGCCGAGGAAATTCTTGAGAGAGATGGATATTCTCTCAGGCTGGTACGGCCTCCCTACCAGCCTCTCGAAAATTCGCGGGAAGTATCAAGCACATCGGCTACCTTACCTACCCTGGCCGAAATTCCAGAAATGGCCAGACCGCTTGTTCTGCCAGCGCAGACACGCCATATCGCTGTTACTCGTTTGGAAAGCGCCTTGTCAAAAACGGAGACTACTTACCAACTCCACCCTGCTGTGAGACGCCCTCGCACACCGGATGGGCCGATGCGTGCCCCCCACTATAAAATCGGGCGGGTTGTCCATCGCGCTCTGGACGATTGGTGCTGCCTGGAGCTTCCGCCGCATTTACTAGCAGAGAGATTGCATTCTATTGCACGAAGCGAGGGGATTGCTCCGGCCGCACTTGAACATGCAGTGGATAGAAGCCTGCACATGTTAGGATCTTTATGCCGTTCAGTACTGTATACTGAAATTCAGGCCGCTACCGAGCGTCGGAGCGAGGTGCCATTCGTCATTAATACACCGGTTGGTGTTCTGCATGGCCAGATTGACCTTCTTTATCGGCTACCAGATGGGCAATGGCGGTTGTTAGATTGGAAAACGGATTGGGTCGCTCCCGAAGAGATAACCGAACACGGACGCAAGGAGCACTTGATGCAGATGGCGGTTTATTCCAGAGCTATTGCTCAGACTTTGGGACAAATGCCAGGAGCAGGGGTTTGTTTCCTGTCACAGGATGCACGAATATACATTTTCTCAAGGGCAGAATTAACAGCAGCGTATGAGTCTCTTGTTGATGCAAGATGTGTGAATTGTATTTGATAAACTAAACGGGCTCTCACCCAATTTTCCTTCTTTTGGCCTGTTTAGGCAGGATTCACTCCTCTCAAACTGTGACAATTTCTACCGCCTAATTGGCGAAGGTATTGTAAAGGACAAATATTTATTCAGCACCATGGAACAGAAATTCGCGATCTCAAAAAAAAACAACAACGAAGGATAGATATTAATGATGGATGACCAGAAAGGCCGATATTTTTTCCCGACTTTCATGAAATAAAAAGGCTTGGCACTCCAAAGCTTGTAATGGTCAGTGTATCTCTCGCACGAGTGCAAGCCACATGAAACAGGCAGCGTTCTTGAATCTCGGAATCGAATTGTTCCATTTCGTCCAATTTATTGTTTCCTTCCCATGGGATAACTCCTGCGTTGACGCCGGCGATCAAGACATGGTGGAACTCCAGGCCTTTTACACGGTGAATGGTTGCTAGCCGGATACCATCACCAACATCCTCAGGAGTATCTGGTTTCAGCAAGACAAATTCAATTTTCGCATTGAGCAGACCTGGAATATAGTCTTCGAACAATTGACGATTGGCGCGCGCAATCAAGCAGATCGTCTCAGGTTTGACATCCTCAAGTAGCTTTAGAATTGTTTCGGCGATATACTTCTTTTCCTGTGAAAGAGAAGCAAAGTTCTGTACGATAGGCTTCTCACCATGAAGCAGAGAGCGGTATTCCTGGTTCGTATCAGTTCCGCCATCAAGATCGTCGAATGGTTGGTCCGTCAATACACCCAAAGACCAGTTACGGATTTCTTCTGTTGTTCGATAGTTGATCCGCAGCTTGCTCGCACGACCTTTGATGTTTATACCACACTGACCTAGTACAACCGGCCGGCCGTAGATGCGCTGGTGCGCGTCACCCACAAAGAACAGGTCGTTGCATCCTTCTGGAACAATCTGACGGATTAACTTTAAGTCTTCCGGATGCAGATCCTGGGTTTCGTCTACCACCACCGCCCGATATGGTAGTATCGGTCCCTTATGCGTCAGGTATAAGCGTGTCTGGCGAATCATATCGATCCATTCTAGTTTGCCAAGCACATTCAAATTACGCTTAAACTCGTCGAAGACTTCCCAGACTTGGGCGCGCTGGGGACGTGTCAGACGTATATGTTGCCCAATTCGTGGAGCTAGTAGATATTCTTCGCGCGTCGTGATACTTTGGGCCTGCACCACCCTGTCCCATTCAATGCGGTAGAATGCTTCGCTCCAATCACCGGTTCCCACCGAGCTAAAGGCATCCCGCCAGCACTGCTGGATTTCTTCGGATGCGGCGATTTCAAACTTAATCTCTTGAGACCGCAAGAAGCTCGCCGCCCAGCTGTGCAGATGAACAATCTCGATACGATCGTATTCAGGGCCACATAAGCTTTTCAAATTTGCCCGGATATTCGCTGCCAGTGTTTTCGTGAAGGTGGTCAGAAGTATTCTGTCTGTGGACTTTGAAAAAACCTGGGCAGCTAAGAAGCGCGCCCGGTGCATGGCGACAACCGTTTTGCCTGTCCCGGCTCCGCCCAAAACGCGTGCCGGTCCGTTGAAGTTGTGGCTGACCAGTGCAGCCTGGCTGGGATGCAGGAAGACACGCCACTTTGCCAGCGGGGCGTTAAGCATTTCAACCAGTTCATCGACGTTCTTGACTACTACGAACCGCCGTTTGCTATCCGGATGGCTAAGGGCTTTCGCCATATCCTTGGGATCGACATGGGTAGGCTGTGCGACTGCCCCTAAGGCCTGGTCAACCGAGTAGCCCAAATTTGCGATCCAGTATAAAGCTTCGTAGGCTTCCTCGGGCAGATAGGGCTGTAATCCGTCGAGATCTTCTGGTTTTCGCAGAGCGCGAACCGCAGGCAAGAGCGGCTCTGGTAGACCTATACGGAGTAAATCCTCATCAGTGAAGGTCCCAAATAAAGCATCCACCCCCTGTTGAGCAATGTGTGGTTGTTTAACTGATCGGATAAATTGTACATCAATGATCTGTAGCGCGCCGGTAACCGGATGGATGTCAAATACCTTGTTGCGCGCCCATTGCATAGCTTCATCATGGTGATCTACCCATAGCAACAGGTATACTTTGTCTTCTTCCGGTTGCAATACGATCGCCCGATAGTCTAGGCCAATACGCACAGTTCGCACTCGTTTGTCTTGCACATCGTGGATCGATTCATAATTGATAGCTGCAGAGGTGGGATTGCACTGGAAACGGGTGACAAACTCACGTACTTTCTTCTGCTGGGACTGTGGCACATGGGAAAACGCTGTAAGGAAATCACTTGAAATGGCGACCTGGGTCATAGACACCTCATGCTTTATGGGCTAAAAAATCATCTTCGCTAGCCTGCAAATCCAGATAACGAAGTGAAAACATGTTCAACCACACCTTCTGCTCGGTTGGACTCCCTGCTGAATTCCACAGTTCGACCAGACTGTCAAGAGGCATTTCAACAAAAGTAGTATCGTTGGGTTTTAACAAATCCTTGTATGCTGCCAAAGCTTCCCTGCATTCCAAATCCAATGGATGGTAAACCACCATAAACCGGCCAGAAGTGTAACGAGATCCAGGTATCATACTCATGGCAATAGCCAGTAAATGATCCCGCCAAAGTTGGTTGAGCTGTTTCGCTTGCAAACTAGGTAGCATGTCAGGTAACCATGGTGCTCGAGGGTCTTGTGTCCAATGGTCGTAGAATTGACTCCTGTATTCTTTAGCGGAAAAAGCTTCTACCAGTTTGGTTTCAATGCCAATGAAACTCTCATTCCCATCTAGGCGAATATAAGAAACAAAAGCATCAAAAGCAGTTCGGTCGTTCAGATAATTTCGAGCAGGTTCAGGTGCATATTCCAGCACTACTCTGGTAACTGCTTGGATTTCGCCCGGTAATAGCGCTTGCATCAACCGCGTAGCTAACTCTAGATCATCCACCAATTTACCAAACAAGTTGAAGCACATCGGCTGGCTGGAAAGCATGTTGCATAGTAAGCGAAAAGGATCGATGGCGCCTCTTTTCTCTGCTAGGCGTCGACTGGCTACATCAAAGATGGTAGGATCGAGAAAATTCATTCCCCGTTCACCGTCTTCACGAGTGAGCATATTTCCATACCAAGTCGTGCTCCCAGCTTTTGGTCCTGTGCCATAGGGCGCTTCCAGAATTTTGGACCGGTACCAGCTTTGGTGAAACCGCATGCGCGCCGCAAATGGATTATCCCCTTTGTATTGTGGCCCGATATCTATGTGATCGCGGGGCTGTTTATCCATTCGAGTATTTCTCTAAAAATAAGTCAATTTGATCGGGATGAAAAGTTTGCCAGCCGGCTTCGGTAAAAGACTCCCGATCAGATTCGCTTATGGACAGTAGAACCGCCAGCCGGCGCTCTTCCCAAGCCAGTTCGGCAACGGCAATGATCTTGCCTCCACTATCTACTAGTTCATAACCGACCAACGGCGGCTCAATCTGCATTGTCTGGCACGTTTGGAGTAAGGAAGTCACTTCCGGAGCTGCGTATTCAAAGACCTGGCCCCACGCATCCGGCGCGACTGTCACTTGTTGTTCATAAATTGGACTTTGTAAAGAAGCTAACTGAATGTATTCTGCACTCAAGGGAACGAAATTCGGCAGAAATTGGTACAGGTTGGCGAGCAGCCAAAACTGTCGCCAAATGATGCGAAAGCCCTGCGCAGAGCGACGCTCAAATGTATCATCCAGGCGCAAATTGATATGGAAAGCTTCCGGCTCCCGTAATTTGAGCGACAACATCGGAACATAGATAAACAGCTGCATAGCTGAATGCTCGATGATCCCATACAGATAATCTCCAGCCAGTGTATCGAATGGAACGGTCAGGTCTGGCAAGCTAAGCGAAGTAACTAGAAGGTGCGCTTTTTCCTCCAGCACACCGATCCCTACCGGCGGCCTAAGCGGTCGTAAGGTTGCTAACGCCTGGACAGCTACCGTATCAGCCCACTGACCAAAGTGTGGATATTGCAAATATTCCAGTAGTTGAACCACCGCGTTCAGGTGCAACAGACGCTCAGATAGTGGACCGCGCATCTCACGCACCGCATTTTCAGCAAAATGATGCTGGTCGTGGTCAAAGAAATGCAATTCTAACGGTTCACCGCTCTCAAACTCCTTGACATCATCCCAGGTAATCGACCAGACCAGGAACTTACCGGATGCTATCAACGCGCGCCGCTTTAATATATCGTCGCCCAGACCACCAGTCGATTCCTGGGGACGAACATGATAAATAAAACCATCGGTAAAGACTGCCACCGGTTTCGCCGAAGAAGGTTTCTGCGGCCAGAGTACAAAATCAGCCTTGCTTGGGACGCTGACTTTGTCTGCATGCCCCAAGTTGACTTGCGGCTCCAACATCCATTGCGCCGCACCGATTATCAGTTCCCAGGCTTGCTTGCCATTAAAAATCGTCGGCGTAAAGCTGTGATCCATTTTTCCCTTGCAGTGCTTTTCCAATGCATATATCAGGCGCTGCTCCAACTCACTCTCGATCAGGCTGTCCATGTGAATGTGGGAAAGCGATGGGATCGTTTCCAAAGTCTGGCGCTGTCCCAGGATTTCACTTAACATCTCGATCCCTAACCGGCGCGAAATTAGTTTTAGCTCGCGCTGCACGCGGTAAGAGTAAAGGCAGCGGTAGCAAGCTTGCTTCTCAGGTATCAGGCGGCAACGACAACTCATCAATGCGTCCAAGGCAAGCTGCAAAATCTCGAAGAAATTATCCGGACGGGCCAAATCCCTCAGAAAGCCTGTCCCACCTGGAACACTGTCATAGATCACCAGGAAACGTCGCCGACTGCCATCTTCTGCAGGTTCTGTATGAGGCAGGATATGTAAGTGATCCGGATTGCCTCGGAATTTCTTGCGCAGTCCCAGGTCCAGACAGGCCTCAAAGGTTGCCATTTTCTCTTCAATCATTGTGGTAGAAACAGGTAGCAAGATTCGGATCGCTTCAGAAGTGACCTGCCGGAACAGGTATATGTTTTCCCACTCCAATGCCTGGGAATTGGTAAGGGATGCACAATTTCGGGTATGTTTGAGGCTGCCTGCTGCATTTGGATTTGGCATAGTTTCCACACTCAGGCCGCAATCCCGGCAGGTACGGAATCCTTGCTCCGGTCGATCCTCCCCGGCAATTGAAATATTTTGGCTGATTGTACCCGTCGGGCCGAAATTGATCTCCCGCAACGTCACTTGTTCCATGTATTCAATGCCAAACGGCAGCTTGGGCAGCAAATATGCGCCCCGGCTGTTCTCAGGACCCATCTCAAAAAAATGGCTTGTCTGGTAAGAGCGACGCTCGCGCTCATCGCCGTCATCGCCAACCCGACTCTCATAGCCATCCACGTAGGCGCTCGCTTTCCGGAAGCGAACCATGTTATGCTGTTGGCCGTGATCCGACCACATGGTCGAGCCGCAATTCGGACAGACGGCGCTGTAATGACTGGCCTGCACCAGCTCCATATGCGAGCATTGGTCACAGAACTGCCAGCGTTCAATCGACTTCTCCCGGCCGGCGATATCGACATGGCTGATGGTGAGATTCTGCCCTTCCGCATAAAAGTGGTTAAATGGCGCTAACTCACGCAGCGCTAGTGGCGCAGGGCGCACGTATTCTCGTAAATCATAGCCTTTTCTATCGTCACCAGGCTTGTTCACCCCAGAGATCACTGCGGTTAGCCGCACGCCTGTTTCCGGGAAGGCATAATTAGGCAGCAGACCGGCATCGGTGAAGAAGTTCAAGATATATTGATCCTCAAGCTGCTTGATCATATCCAGTATCAGCGCCATATCCTGTGCCAGGCGTTTCAGTTCCACCTCGGGGTTCTGGTATTGTGCCGGATCGGCTTCGATCTTTTCCCGGCGCGTTTTGAGCGCTTTGCGCGCTGCGCGCAGCTCTTCTCGTTCCGCCTCTACTTCAGCCACCGCCGTTCGAACCGCAGATGGCAGGGCATCCCCGACTGCATATGCCCGTAATCGCTCCTGGTTTTCAGGGGATACTACTTCTCCGAAGATCTCTAGGAAATGCTCGATCAACTCCTGGTGGTTTTTCTCAATGAAGGCCAGCAAGTTCTCAGGAAAACCACCTTTCTTTACCCCTGCCAGCATCTTCTGTACATCACGAGGCAGCAACGTGGCTTTAGGATCTGTGGCAGTCCAGGTGTCCATATTGAACGCCAGGATCTGCCGCTTGAGCATATCCGGTGCATCTAAAAAACACCCAGGCGGAGTTATTGTCCCGGCCATCATCTCCAGCGGCTCTTCGAAGAAGTACAGATCATGCGGTTGGGCGTTGGCCAACGTCAGGATCAGCGAGTTGCCCGTCTTTCGCCCGGCGCGCCCGATGCGTTGCAGATAATTAGCCGGCGCTGGCGGGACAGAACAGGCCATCGTCGAGGACAGATCGCCAATATCGATGCCCAGCTCCAGGGTCGGCGTCGCAGCCAGCAGGTTGGTGGCGTCCGCTCGCGTTTGCATCTTGAACTGCCGCTCCACTTTCTCGCGTTTATCTCGGCGCAGCAGACCGGTGTGCTCGTGAGCGAATATGCGCTCTACCTGGCCACGCTGGTACACCTCCCGGTAGTAATGCTGGTCGGGTTGAGCTTTCTGGGTATAGCAGCCATTGCAACGGTAGCTCAGACAGGTCCGGTCCAACCACTGCCCTACCCGGCTGTCGGCTACGGTTTGTAAGTTGCCACAGTGGTCGCACTTCAAAATCACGGCCCGGTTCGTCACCCACAGAACCTGGGGATTGATGCAATATGCGTTGGCGTGTCCTTTGCTGTAAGCGCGCAGGATCCCTTTCTGAGCAAGAAAAGGTATGGCAATGCGGTAGATTTCGTTGATCTCCGCCACGCCCAAGGATTGTCCCAAGGTCTTTTGCGCCCAATCGGTGTACCAGGTGCGCCGCGCGCCAGAGGCTATAAACAGGTCAAATACATCCCGGTTGGGCGCATCTGTCAGAAAACGCGGGAAGCGCGGCGAGTTCTTGTGAAACGGCGAGAGCAACGGTTGCATCTTATGGGTCAGCAAGTACCAGTTACCCTGTTCTAAAGCATAATGGTCCAGCATTGGGTGAGTTACACCACCGCGAAGTCGCGTGCGCTCCAGCAAACCCAGGCAGAAGTGCCGCACGTCTGCATGTTGCAAACCTTGCAGGCTGCCGATCTCCTCAGGCAGGATCAAAGCCAGCCCGTCCACCGCTTTGTGAAAGCATTCTGGATCGATGTAGGCGACCGAGCTGCCTACTCTTTCCAACGAACGCCCGACCCGAGCGGTGAAGCCGTATTCCATGATAACTTCCCAGGATAGACGCTGGAGCAGGTCGTGTTCCAACTCAGATGGGATACCGCTATGCGTCGGCATTCCAGCTTCAGCAGTCTTCTCCGAGCTTTCCATGTACTCATGATAGACCGGCAGGTCGCGCAGATCGGGAGGCATGAAGGTGGCAACCAGTCGTTGGTCGCAATTCTTATGCCCCTGCCAGGTTTGCCGCCAATGATCCAGCACCTGGCCGATCAGTGTATCCAGACGCGCCGGTTGGCCATCTTTCAAAGCACCCTGGATAGCGGTGCGCAGGCTGAAACGGTAGGTGCGGGCTTCGAAGAACGAAGCCCGGTGCGAGGCATCCTGCACGCTGTCGGTGAAAGCCAATAATTTCTTGTCCTGGTTGAGCGGTGTGGTGTAGAGGTGGCTGATCGCTACTGAAGAAAGGCTGGCTGCCTGCGATCCGACGATGCTCAATGCTCCATCTGTACCACACAGCGGGCAGCGTTGCAGATCATTGGGTTGCTGTTTGGGCGTCTTCGGCGTGCTGGTCTCAATGTAGATATGGATAGTCAGGGTATTTTCATGGCAGGCCTTACAGTACAGCTCGTTGGATACCGTCAAGCAAGATGGGCAAACGTTCCACGTCTCATTTTTAAGTTGGCTGTCAGGCAGCGCGGGATACACGTAGCGCACATGCCTGGAATGGCTGAAGTATGCACCGTAGATGGTTTTTAGATCGTCGTTAAGGTAGTCGTCCCCGTCGCGCATCATGGTCAGCCAGCCGGTATGACCGCACTCCCGGCAGAAATAGGCTGGCATGCCGCGCCTTTCCGAGGCCAGCGGTACATCATCGCGCCAGAAAAAGCGCGGCTCGCGGCTCACCTGGCGCATCAATCGGCTGATTTCGCGCACCCACAACTGCACCTGGCAGGTGAGAAACGGGCGCAGATCATTTTCCTCCTGGGTGCGTGCATGCGAAATCAACGCCAGGAAAGATTGGATGACCAGGGTCTGAGCTGCGTGATCCAGGCCGGCAAAGGCCGGATCCCAGCGCTGCAGCCGCTCGATCAACTCATCTAAAGCCAGGATTGAACCGCTAAGCTGGGTCAGCAAGGCGTCCAGGAAGCTGTGCTGCTGTAAAACGCCGGCCAGTTGGACAGGATCTGGGTCTTTTCCGAACCAGGCCTGGCATTGGCGCTGGATGTAGCTGGTATAGCTTTCCCCATTGATCTCTTTCAATATCTCGATGTCAACTGGAAAAGCATCCAGGGTGGCTGGCTCGGGAATGAAATCCTCCAGGTTCAGCCGGTCTTCGACGATGACCGAAGCCGATTCAAACACCACGCCAAAAATCTCCTCGGCATAATCGATGAGCAGCTCGCGGGTATCGCCTTTCTCACTGGTCACCGTAGCTGAGGTGCCTATCGGACACAGGACGCCATCTGGGATGCGCAGGCGCGCTTTCAAGCGGCGGATCAGGCAGGCCACGTCCGAGCCTTGCGCGCCGTCGTAAGTGTGCAACTCATCCAATACCAGAAAGCGCAGGGTATCCGGGTTATTTTCAGCCCAGAGAGTCTTATCCTCCGGGCGCAGCAGCAAGAAATCCAGCATCTTGTAGTTGGTGAGCAGGATATCCGGGGGATGCTTGCGCAGCGTTTCGCGGTCGTCGACCAGGTGATCGGCGCTCATGGTGGTGTGGATTTGTTCTCCCTGCCCGCCGATGTAGATGCCGGCCGTCACCTGGCCCTTCAAGCGCTCGTCTTCCCACAGCATATGCGCCAGCCGGCCCGCCTGGTCGGTCGCCAGGGCGTTCATCGGGTATAAGATGATCGCCTTAATCCCCGGCTCGCCGCGCCGAGCGTAGCAGTTATCGAGAATCGGGTATAGAAAGCACTCGGTTTTACCCGAGCCGGTGCCGGTGGTGATCAGTGTCGGTTCTGGCTGGTGACCATCCCGGGCAGACAAGCGCTCAAAAGCGCGCACCTGGTGAGCATAGGGGATAAAACTGGGATGAATTTCCAGCGGCAATCGCGCATCCGGATCAGCTTTGCGAAACGGCAGGCGCAGCGAGATATACGGTCCCTTGAACAGGCCCTCGCCCGGCTGCTCTTTGTCTTTTGGCGCCAGGAAATCGAGCAATGCCTGCTCAACCGCCTGATCCTGGAAGTTGAAAGTAGTGGTCAGGTAATCGAGCAGCGTCGCGCGGATTTCTTCAGCAACAGTTAATGGGATCATGTATATTGAGCAATTTCGCTAAAAGGTGGTGGCAATAATAATCGGCTTATTGATTCAATTGATTGGCCAGACTGGTATGGTATAGATCCAAAAACCGAAGAAGAACTGTCTTGATCATACAACAAAGGAATTGTAAAGTGCTTGGCGAACACGTAATAGGGTCTCATAAGATTCTTCTGTAATGATTTGATTGTGGGCTACGGCATCTCTAATATCCTTCAACGCCTCTAAATCTTGTTTAATAGGCTGAAGTTTAAGAAATACTGGATCTTTTTGGGTATACATTAATCTGTTGATCATTTCCAATAAATGTTTTGTTTGTCTGAAACTTATAAGAGCAGCATGTGTATCAACATACATACTTTTTTGCACCCTATCTCTATGCCATTCTTTTGCTTGGGTAAATTCATCCTTAAAGGTTCCATTATGTTGATTTGTATAAATATCCTTCAACGGATGGCTACTATTTGAATAAATGTTCAGACGTAGCATAACCTGATTTCGGAGAAGGTTTTCAATTTCGCAAATAAAATTGTAGGCATTCTGATTGAGAAATGTAAGTGGCGGAATTAATTCCTTGTAGTCAGAAAAAACTGAAACCGGTATTATTTCCTTGAAGTACTTCCAGTGCAACCGAATCGTACTCTCAATTACCCAGTTTCTAAATCGAAGCAGGCCAGGAATAGTCTGTTCATCCGAACGAACAAAACCACTGAGGAGGAGTTCTTCTCGCAAAGCGAGAACACTATTTCCATTGATAAAGTAGCCCTCTAATAACTTCCCTAAATAAATGAGGGCGCTTTGTGATAGTTGAGCAACTTCATCTCTTAGCAATCTTGCATAAGGTTTGGAACTTACTAACTCTTCCGCTGCATCAAATATGGTTCCACAATTGATTATTTTGGATCCCAGCCGTCGAATAATTTCATTAGCACTGTTAAGATCCCCAGCAGTTAATTCCCAAAGATAATGAGCATAAAAATCCTTAGCTGTTCCAGAGAATTCTTGCTCAAGAAGCCACTCCCCCATTTCTTCGGGCGAAAGATCAGATAAGAATAAAAGGTTATGGTTCGGCACAAATGGCCATGAGCATTGATTTTCAAAAAAAACGTCTTGAACCGACTCTGGTATCCAGTTTCCTATGCTTACAAAGTGAACGGAAAATTGATCTGATCGCCATTCTGTGCATAGTTTCCGTATATTAGAAAAGATGTCAAATATTTTTTCCTTTCCGAGCACACCTTTGTCTACATTATCAAGAAGAATGACAATCTTTTGTATGTATTCACTACTAATGGCTTGTTGGATTAATCCCCAGAATTGACTTTGAGAAATGACAGAAGATATTTTTGACAAATCAGGAACTTTATGTAAGAGTCCCTCCTCATCCAACCAAGTAACTATGCCTTTTCTAAAATTATCCTGATCGAAAAAGCTCATCCCATCAATAGGACCAAAAACAACAAACCGACGGTTTTGGTCCTCAATTAGAGCCTTTAGGTTATGAAGAAATAATGTTTTACCCGATCGTTTTGGACCAACAATAGCGATATTGGAGCAATGATTCGTTTCAATAACATCTGAAATTTCTTTGAGAAGATTTTTTCTGGTCATGCCATTACCCCGCTTGTGATATCCCTAATCAATTTGTAAACAACATCTTGGTTAGCCAGTTCAAAATTCCTGAGGATTTTTTGATAAGATGGTACGGTGAATTGATAAACATTCGGAGTTTGGGTCTTTTTTATTACGCTAGTAATCTGTAATTCATCCATACTATTAGCCCATGTAATCTCCTCAATTTCTCCCAATTTTTCATCGTATGTTCGCGCTATAGATCTTACATTGTCTGCTGAGAAGGTTTCTCGTTTCTCAATTGCCATTAAATAGACAACCAGTCGAGGTAGAGGGTTTAAATTCTGCTTGAGTGTGTAATTAACAAAACCCAGGTAATTCTCACCGGTGCAATCATCAAAGACAAATTGGACATCTCCTTCTCGGATTTCATCTGACCTTTGAGAGAACAAATGGCGATGTAACCTTTCACAGAATTTCTGGACAAAGGCTGGATGTCCGGTTGTGGCTTCCACGATCTTACGGGGTATGGCTTCATTTCCAAAGGAAATCCCTAATATCTCCTGAAATCCTTCGCGAACGATTTTTTGGGCGTCATTCGACGGTAAACCTTCAAGAGGACCAGAATGTTGGAGGAAGTTAAACCATGGATCTTCTAAGCCTGAAATTCCTCCTCTTCCCATAAGATGTCGCCACATTTCAATAAAGCCTGCAAGTATGAATCTGCAACGACCGTGGTGTTCCTGATATAGACTGCGAAAGATATGTATCAAATCATGGGGTTGTTTATCATGCTGTCTAGCCACAATATATCGATCTACTTCATCAAGGAAAATAACTATGGGCACATCTGGCTGCTGGATGAAGAAGGTAGTCATTTGCAGCTTGAAATCACTTAGGGATGTGCAGGACTGCCCAATCCCCAACTTCTGGAGAATCTCGCTTCCTACAGCAACTCCACTACAATCTCGTACGTCAGGTCCTTCAAGAGAAATATAAGCAGTTTTGACCCCCGCATTCTTAAGTTCACGGTCCACTGCATTTAATAACGAGCTTTTTCCAATCCGTCTTCCTCCATAAATTGCATGGCTTTGATCACTATTGACCAATGCCCGAATTTGATCCGCCCTCCCAACGAATATTTCTCTATCAGGGTCAACAAGGTTCTCGTATTTGAAAACATCAAATTTCTCTGGTCCAGCTACGCGTCCTAAAATACGCCTGAAGCGACCGGTGGCAGTTGGATTATCGGTGGACAAAACAATATCTAAAAGCATTTCCTTATCAAGAACAATGTATGGTTTTTCTCGGTAATTTCGTATTACCCAGTCACGCACTGTTTCAGAGGCAATCGGTGTTACAAAGACCAAGAAAAAACCATTCTTCAGCCACTGTTCGTCTTGGATGATTCTTTCCAGTTCCCTGAACTCACGGCGATTGAACTCTGACTGCGTGAGAAAGATCAGGACGATATTGTTTCTTAGAGCCGCTGTACCTGCTCGTATAAATTTAGTCTCAAAATGAGGGATTGGTCGAAGAGACCATAAATGGGTGATACTGGCACCTCGAGTGACTTCCCCAAAATACATGATAGTTGTGTAAGCAAAAAGAGTAGAAAACTTCTTCAAATCATCGATGTTTTGTTTCGCAAGATTAGATGGTTCTCCTGGTAAACCAGAAATCCGTTCCCATACTCCTATAAGTTCCGCCCTATCTTCCCGTTGTTTCTCACTGAGAGAGTCCTTAACAATATTCAGTTGTTCCCAATTTCCATTGAGGAGATGTTCCAAGATATCATTTAAGTCGCTATCTTTGATATGTTGATTACCATCATCTTCTCGTCTCTTCTGGGATAGGTCGACTTGATTTCTAAGAACTTCCAATGCACGATTCAGGCCTTCCGCATCTGCTCCAGGATAATCTATTAAATGCCGAATCTCAGCAAGCACGGCTTCGGCTGAATGCAGGCGATATATTTCTGAATTAAAGTACACTTGACGGACTGCGGTTAATGCCTGGAATATCTCATCCCGCGTCACTGCGGGCAGTTCCGCTTTTTCAACTAACTTCGGTTCCAGTTCGGAGACCTCTGTAAATAAACTCTTGAGCGCCTCTCGTTGTTCTTTTTCCCGTTGTTTTAATTGCTGTTGTAAGCTTTCTATCCGATCTCCTAATGAGCGAAGCACTAAAGAATATCGATTCTCTTCCCGCCACTTCGTTTCTTCTGTTGTAAGCTCCCCTGCGAGATTTGTAAGGGTAGTCTCTTTGTCCTCAAGTTCAATATTTATGCGTTCACCCAAATTCTTCGCATCACGTACTCCTTCTGCAAAAATTTGGGCTACTGCAACGGATTCCGCAATATGAGGTAAATTTGATGCCACATAGAACTCTACCAATTTTTCCTGCTTTACTGGTTTAGCCAGGCTATTGATGACCTGATCAAAGAATTCTTTCCAGCCCTTTTCAGTTTTTAAGGATTCTCGACCAATCCAATCAAGAGCATAAGGTAAAGAATAGAATAAATCTTCTGTTGTATATAAGGCTCGACAAATCCGGCTGTTTATACCGTCGATAGATGATCGATATAATTGGGATTGTTGATCGAGCTGATTTGCCTCCCGTACTGCGGCTTCGCATATTTGACTGATTGAGTCCCCCATTATTTTTCGAGAGGTGTTCAGCTCGTCCCGCAAATCATCCCAAGTAATGGGTTTCTCAGAAGTCAAGCTGAAAGCTTCTTCTTTGAGTTCCGCGTATTGCTTCAAAAGATCTAATATCTCTGTAATCTGATCCTCAAACACTTTACGGAAGTGAGGATTTATATCCGCAACCAAACCATGCTCATGACAAAAGTCTGCGAAGTACTCATCAACCAATATTGACTCAATCTTATCCCGCAGATTATTCCATGAGGCATGCGACGGGTGATATTCATGGATGTTATGCCATAAGCCTTCGAGATCTGGAAGAAGAGCCTGCTGCTCCATGTTTCGCAAAGTTTTGCTGCCCGCGCCTACCAGGTGAATATATTTGCCGCCCTCACGTCGAAATACTTCACTTAAATCATTTTCGAGTTTCTTTAACTCGCGAAAATCGAGCTTATCTTTTTCTATGATCAAAGGACAATTATCCTGCATAAGTCCATCAGCAACTCGTTGCCATGATGGCGCTATATAATCCCCGTTATCCCTCTTAAAAGACCATAAAGCGTCTTTCGGCAAAGCTCCTGGCCGGGCTAGCATCAGACTGGTGTACAACATTGTCATGCTCATTACTTCTTCGGGTGTTTCAAATAAGACAAGGCTAGCGAGTAACCCATCCGCTAGCAAATCGATTGCTCCTGAAATTAATTCATCCGGAGAGGTGATTGCTAATAATCCTATGAAATAGTTAGAAAGACCATTCTCAGGAAGACACTTACCTGATTGCCAACGCATACCTCTAAGCCCAGATGTCAGGAGAACAAACGCTTCAACAAAGTGTCCATTTCCCCATAAAGCATCTAGGAGATAATCTAAACTGTACTGGCTTGGATCTTTCAGATAGGTTTCTGCTGCCTCTACTATTTCGGGGCTTATTCCCGTTTTGCTTAGACGTTTAATGAGCAATTCAACCCGTCCAGGTAATAAAAGTAGGTCAGCATCGAGAATTTCACCAGTAAGCATTGATTGAATTTGGGCAATCTCTTTTGTGAAAGCATCACCGATGGTCACTTTATCTTTTGAATCGATTTCCACGCTGATTTTTTGGCATTTCTCCATTATGTCAGCGATCAAAGAGGATCGTAAATTATTGATTTCTTGTTCCAATCTATCTTTGGTATGTATATTTTTCTCAACGGCCTCCTCCAGTTCTTTCAAGGATGCTGACTCAACAGGCTGAGTTTGGTTTGGGACTTCTAGTTTTTCTTCGCTAATCTTCCATAATTGCGCTCTTTCCTTGATGCGAGCCAAGCCAGCATTTGCTTCAACTAATTTTCCAAGTATGGTCTCTCTACGGAATCGGTAATCTTCTATTCTGTCCTTAAGAGGTTGAATAGATTTTAGTGCTTCAATTTGATCTGGAAGATTCAAGGAAGCCGCATTGATTAGCGCACGAATTTCGACCAGGAAAGATTCGATATCAACGTTGGGTAAACCATGTTCAATTGTTTCATCAAGTAAGTGACCTTCATTCTGCAATTTGCTGGTAATACCGTTAAGGAGGGGAATGCTTCTTCTAACTTGCTCAATATAATCAACCGTCCAACTCTGAAATTCATCCAATTTCCCTTTTACGAGCAATTCCCTGGATACGTCTAGGCTGCTTAAAAGGTTCGAATATATCTGTTCAATTTCCAGGGGTGTAGTATCTTCGGCTATCTTGTTGTCATCGTTATTCTGTTGGTCAGACCCCTCTACAGTGGTTGAAATTGCTGTTGTAGCTTCAGGGTTTTCTACTATTTTCTCAAGCGTCTCTTGTTCCCCCTTCGTATTCGCCGGCGATTCCTGAGTGTACTCTAAATCAGCTTCGGGGGTGTCAAGATCACTTGCTTCGATTTCTTTACCTGCATCGACAAGTTGTTCCCCAACAACTTCACCCACTGGGATAGATCTAGATTCAGTTTCGTCTTCTACATCTGCTTGCTGCTCGGGGATTTGTTCTTCATCGATATCAAGGTTATCCTCTATATTCATAGGAGCCTGGCTTGTTAAACAACAAAGCATCAGAGCTACATCATCATCGTTTTCGTTCGGATATTCCTTTAAGAACTGATCACGATAGGCCACCATCTTATTAACTGACCAATAGCCAGCAAACCCAGGTTGAGGTAAATTCCGGTCTACAGAATATACTTTTTGATCAGTGATGAATTTCTCTACCTTCTGTGATAGTTCCGTTTCCGACTCCAGCCATAATCCCAGGATTACGCAAACCACATCTGAGCTACGTGAAAAACCCTTTATAGTTGGTTCCAGCAGAAAAGATGTTGGAGCACCTGAAGCATCTTTTCCATAACCTTTGACATTCTTAATCTGTTTACGAGTTACCGAATTATAGAAACTGCGCGTCTTCTTACTCGCCAGCTTTCGGAAATCTAGCGCACGCGTTATGACACTCCTACGATAATCCGGACGCATAACATCGTTGAGAAGCAGATAAGAGTATCGGTTACCAATGTCCATAGTCATCCCCTTAAGATAGATTTAAAGATATCAATTCTCATAGACTTGTTGTTAATCTCGTTGCCTGTTTTACATGTGAAGTCTTCGGCATAGATTTCTATATATCAACTCCCATTTCCTTCAATTCTCGCCGTGACAATACACTTATGCCTTCCATGTTTTTAATAACAAAAACATGTACCTGAAACTCTTCCAGATTGACGGTCCACTTATATTTTTTTGTTGTCTTGGTTAACCGGACTTTACGACCACTGGATGGTATGTCCCAACAAATAATTTTTGGATATTGAGACGGTTTGTGCCCATGAACTCTATAGTTGTAAAAGTTATTCTCTACCTCAACAACTGCTGCACGGAGTGGCTCACTTCCTTTTTCTTCCTGGAAATTAACAAGGAGATCAGGACCTTGTTTTGCGCCTACATAAGCTAATGTCTGAAATTTCTCAAATGGTAGAGCATTTAGAACCTCAAGTTTCCATATCAAGGCATTCACTTCTGCCTCCGATTTGGGCTCGCGAATCAAGATAAGTGGTGATTGCCCAGATCTTTGTAAAATAACCCAGTTTTGATCTTCTGATTCAATTGCTTTCTTTTCAATAAACAAATTGTCAGCCGAGGCAACCGCCTTAGTGGCTTTGGGGATTTGTCTAAATTCCTTATAGATTGCCGATGACTCTAGCTGCTCAAATAGTTTCCTAACCGTTTTTCTAAACTCGACAGTTTCAGCACAGTCAATCAGATCGCTCCGAGAAATATTCATCTTTGAGTGAATACCATCGCATTCAACTACAAGACAGGTTTTTTCAATCCCTGGATTGGCATGAGGAATGCTGGTTGATCCATATTCTTCAAGGTTCAGATCGAAATAAGGTATTCCTCGAGAAGATATTATTAACCCGATGTTGAGATTTGACTTTCCAAGTTGATATTTATCCCCTTCCCAGACTAGGAAACCTTTCAACCTTACTGGTCCAATTTTTGGACCGTTTCCAACAATATTTACAACTAAACGTTTCTTATCTTTATCCAACATAATGCCATCAGGCCAATCAATGCCTTTGAACTCAGGAAATCCAAAATCGAGCTCTTCTGTGCGACCCAATACAGAGAGAATAATTCTAGGAGGATTATCCCGTTCCTTGGTATATCCCGCAAAAGTTCGATGTAAAAGATAAGTGCGGATTTCATTAAAGCTGAATGGTTCTTCTTGTCTATGGGGTGGATGGCCGAATACTTTTATCCGGGTTCCAGGTTTCTCATCCGAATCGCGAAATTCGCTCTTTTGAGGTTTTGGCATCAGGTTACGATCTAACGAACTCCATGGTTCGTTAATTCTTACTATGTAGAAAGGATGACTCGCAAAGCGAGTTTCAATTTCAACCCGCCTTGATCGGTATGCGAGCTTTGACCCCAAACCCTTCCAGGAAAACTCATCTGATTTCTCGCCGATAATTGCACTCATACCTAGCCCAAGGAATTTATCCAACCTTCCTGGTATCGATGCGTTTCCGGTAAAGTTCATGCCACAACCATCATCGCTGACCTCGAAGATATGGCCTTCCTTAGCACTGGTATAGTTCACTTCAATCTGACTAGCTCCAACCTCTCGAGCACCTGAGTTAGAGAGGAGTTCACGGATTAAATCCAAAGAATGTTTCTGTTCCTGGACCAAGTTTTTAAAAATACCAATTTCATTTTTGAGCAGTTCTAATTCTTTGCTCTCACTACTCTCGGTTTTCATGAAGTCACCTAATGATCCCATTTTTATAGTCTCCTTTGCGCATATTTCATCATGCAAGCCAGGATTATTCAATCAGACGCTTGTTCCATCCCTGCTCATCGATGTACTGTTCGCGCTCCGCTTCAGACTCAAACTCATACACCTTCACCATCTCGTTGAGCAGATCATCATCCTCGCCAGGCATTAGGAAATCTGCCATCGTGCCTTCATCAACAATGACGTAATAATGCCCATCTTTTTCTGCCAGCCACAGACATCCGCCTTCAAAGCCTGATAACAGCCGGCGATCGGGGAAAACCTGCTCGATCGAATAATTGTAGGGGTGACTTTCCACTCGCATGCGTTTTATCCTCTCGGCAATCGATACCTTATCACCAACGTCGCCCCGTCGCCCTTCGGCGGCGCAGCCAAGATTTGATCGCCTGGATGCATCGCAGCGCGCATCACCTGGCAGCAGACCGGCATGCGGTGATTGTTGGATGGGTAGACTCCAACCTTGCGGTGCAAATCGCCGGATTGAACTTTGATCTCGCTTAAACCTTGCTGCTGAGCTGTTTGAAAAAAACGATCCAACTCATTTTGAAAATCAACAGAGGTCGGTATTTGTGTCGCCATTCTTTTTTGTCCTATTCAGCGATGCTTATCATAGAACTCGCCGATATCCTGGCAGTCCATGTCGTCCAACATGGTGATATATCCCCCGAAACGATATCTGCGCCAGCATTTCTTGCCGTCAATGAAGACGGGATTGTCTCCAGCGTCGTACTGGCTGAGATGTTCCGGTCGCGCCCCGCGGGCATTGACCGCCCGCGCATCGCAATCCCGGCAGACAAAGTTGGGGTAATTACGGGCAAAAGCTGGATCTGGCAAATCCTTCCCACAAATGCTGCATGCCAAAATGTTTGCGTCCGTTTTCATTCTATCATTTCATTTTCCGGCTGGCTTCCGGACTCACTTTGCTCTTTTGAAAGCCGCTCCTCGTTCAGAGCCAGCCTTTCTTTATCAGGAACTGCTGTCGCTCATCCTCCGATTCAAACTCTTTGACTCGAACAAGACTTCCCCTAAGATCATCATCCTCAGGCCCTAAAAGAAATCCCATCATACTTTCATCTTCAATGATATAGAACTTACCATCTTTTTCAGCCGCTAAGATATTCCCACCGAAGAAACCTTTGATCGAGTGTTGATTGGGGAAGCGTTCAATGATGCCTTCCATTGATGGAAACCATTCAACTTTCATCACTCACCTCTCTTGATCATTTTAGATTGGTTTCTACTTGCGTTTGTTTCAGCCTCTCCTCAAAAAACTTCCACGCCACCCGGTAATCCTCCTCCCGGTCCACCGGCGTGAACGGCGGGATCATCTCCGCGAATTTCGGATGGCTCTCATCCACCCCAAACTCGCCGCCAACCGTCTTCACCGGCACTTCCATGCCGCGTTGGTCAAAGAGCAGATCGTTCTCGTGTTCTTGAAGCACCGGGAACTGCACCCGGTAAATCGTCAGCAGCTCGTCCAGGGTTAACCCCAAGGCTAGCGCTGCCAGCACATCGATTTCTACTAGAGCTTGACGACGCTCGAAGGGTGTGCGCAATGCAACATTTCTTTCCCAGTTTTCTGTCAGATGTGTCCAACCAGAAAGTCGCTTATCGTACTCTGATAAACGGTCTTGAATCCAAGTATGATCATATAATTCATGCCAGAGGTCTGATTAATATCTCGTTAAGCAGTTGAGTCGCATTGACCGGCTAATTATTAAGTTCTGAATTCTTTGATTATTTGGAATTGGTAACAATGAAGCAGTACTTCGCTCAATGAATCCTTTGCCTAAAGCTTTGATAAAAAAATCATATACGATAGAAGCGCATAGTCCTGTAAAAATAACCAAATCCCTTCTATTTTCGAAACAAATGCTAAACATAGTATGAATATTCTGCGCACCAGGGGGAACTATTGCCGCGATTAAAGTCCTTTCTCCGGCTTGACTGAGCATTCCACGTGCGATGAATCTATAATAGTCAGTAACCTTGTGTATTCCCCATTTAGGTACTCGATTTTCAAATTCTTCTTTTGTGCAAACAATCGAATAAACTGATCTAGGTAGATAATCATCCAGGATAGTGGTAAGTTCAATTTGACTGTAATCGCCCTTTGATTTACAACCTTCGTTCGGAGATTGATATAGAGGTGTTGCCACATGTATATGAGGTCCCGAAATAATCCAATCTTCTACAGACATTGGAATACTGCACGATCGCTTTATTGTTCCATCTCTTTGTGCACCTGTCTCATCCCACATTCTTGTAGAATAAAACTTCTCACCCAAATCTCGCAAACGCGTCCGTTGAGAAGAAAATTTCTTCAATACTTCTAATATCTCGACGCTATGGATTATGGGTAGGCGAGATTCTTCTGGATCAGTATCTGGTGTCTCGAAAATTTGATGAATAAGGGATAATTCAGCATGGGTAATTCGAACGATTCTCCGTTGATGCCCTCGCAAATCCCAATTGTTATCCGAATTCTTTATTCCTGGAACTTTACCGTGACCATCGTGCTGATAACAAGCATCTACCGTTGATGGATGGTAAAGGTTCACTATATGATCAAAAAATATATGTCCTTTGGGTTTAGCATAAAAAATATTAACCCCATACCGGGTCCGGTCGCCGATTTCGGGAAAGAGCATTAGTTGATTTTGAAACATAAAATGATACACCATCATTGAATACAGATAGCTACGCAATGGTCCACCTTGAGCATCTTCATAAACCCCTTCAGGGAAGACAAAACCTACGATACCAGAGGCTGAACCAAGTTCACAGGATTTCTTTATGAAACACTTATATGAGTTGGTTTGTATCCCTTCGAGGCCTGGAAAATTATGGGGAGTATTTAGGTAGGCGTGTGACCCCTGGGTATAAATGAATTCATCCAGATAGGACCAACAGAATTCGTTCAAGGTAAGTAACCGATTACGATATTGCAAAACATCAGAAGCAGAAACACCTCTAAGAGCAAAAGTGGGATCATATTCTGATACTAAGCCACTATCCTCCCAGTTAATTTTTACCCACGGTGGATTTCCAAGTATTAAAGCATACCCACTATTCCTGGCAAACACCTCCATAAACGTCAGCTCCCAAGTATGAAAATGGTGCCGCCCAGAAACCTGACGCGCTAGCCCCAGGCGCGAGTTGTCGCGTACCAGGTCATCGACCGTAAAAGATTTTACCTCGCCGAAGTGAGCCTGTTTCGGCCTGGGTGTTTCGAACAAACCAAGCTGCTCCGGCGCAGGTTCAAAACCCGAATCATCCCCGGCCGCGAAGATGGCGGCCAGGTCGTCCATGAACTGATTGCGAGTGGGCAGCCTGTTCGCTTCGGGGATCGGCCAGAACCACAGAGCGCACCAGTAGTCCATCGCCAGCTTCAGGCGCGCGTATGGTCCGGTGGGGCGCTGCAGCCAGGCCCGTTCCTTCTCGCGCTGTTCGACGCTGAGGCTTGTGCTTTCTGCTCCCTGCGGCTGCCCCCATACCGCGGCCGGCTGGCGGGTTTTCTGCAGGAATACCATCCGCTCGTCCAGGGCTTTCTGCCACAGGTCATCCGCCCGATCCGATAGCGCGTTCAGGTTTTTGATCTCGGCCGGGGTGAAAGGTTTGGTGAACTCCCTGCGCCATTTCTTGATCGCTTCGACTTCTTTCGGAGCGAGCTCTTTGATGACCTTGTCCTTGTCAAAGGCAGCCATGCTGGCATCCGGCAGCAGCCAGTGATAGATCGTCCCTGCGGGCCGCGGGCGGATCTGGCCGGCCTCGCGCTCCTCCGCCGTCTCCGGGGCCAGCGGGCAGGCGGCGGGGGCCTGGCTGGAATACGTCCCGCTTTTGACCTCCTCCGCTGTGTATACCTGCCGGCGCGCCCCGATCAGGCTGTTGCCCGCTGCCAG
>Ga0172368_10002458_pt1 | contig 23559 bp, 26 predicted proteins | sample Lak11m_FD_114540 | JGI IMG/M metagenome (GOLD analysis project Ga0172368, IMG submission 114540) | Freshwater microbial communities from Kabuno Bay, South-Kivu, Congo - kab_022012_11m | ecosystem: Environmental > Aquatic > Freshwater > Lake | place: Democratic Republic of the Congo: South-Kivu...
ACAGACAGACAGACAGACAGACAGACAGACAGACAGACAGACAGACAGACAGACAGATTTTACTTCTTTAACAGTAAACGAAGTAAAAGAATTTAATAGCAGATTTCGAAGGGTGTGCCTTGATATGTAAGGTGCGCCCTTTTTTATGGCCACAGAAAGCACAGAAGGACATGGAAATCTTCAAGGCAACGAGTCACGGTTCGACAGGCTCATCGCAAGCGAGTCACTTTTTTATGGAGGGTTTTAACAGACCGCAGGGGAACCTGGCTATACAGTGCGATGGTGATTTATCAGATAAGCTTTTTAAATTCTTCGTCTGTCAACCCAGCATCTTTTATAATTGCCCTGAGGGTATAGGGATTGAGACGTTTGTGGTCGGGAATGGTAATACGGTGGGATCCATCAGACATGCCAAGGTGTTTGCCGCGGGTTACGATACGAAATCCCGATTTGCTGAATGCCCTGACAGCACGCTCAGCAGATATGTCAGTAAACAGCATTACAGACCAGAGCCTCAACCTCTACCTGATACACGGTTGCATCTCTGGTTTCCTGAGCGATCATCAGGAGGTAGGTTTTAATGGCATCTTTTATATTTTCCATGGCTTCCTCAAAGGTGTCGCCCTGGCTGTGGCATCCGGGGAAAACCGGGCAATGCGCATCGTAGCCGTATTCAGTTTTATTTATCGTGACAGGATATTTCATACTAATAAACATACCATGTCTATATGGTAAATACAAACATATATTCAACCGTTCGACAAGCTCACGGCTCACCGCAAGCAAGCGACGGGCCACAGGTCACGGGCCACGAGTCACTTTTTCATGGAGGTTTTTATGAACACACACCGCATCACCACCATTTCCGATGTTTTCTTTGTTCTCTTTTTCTTCACGGCGTCCGTTTCTTTTGCCTGGCCTGTTCCCGATACCGGGCAGACGCAGTCCTACACAAACACATTCGGTGAGGACTCTGATTATACTTGCAACCCCCATTCCTACACCGACCTTGGCAACGGCGTTGTGCGGGACAATGTAACCGGGCTTGAATGGCAAAAGGCTACAGCCCCCGGCACCTACACCTGGCAGCAGGCTATAGACTATTGCAATGATCTTGTCCTCGGCGGCCGCAGCGACTGGCGGCTGCCCACAATAAAGGAGCTGTCAACCCTGGTGGACAGCAGCATCCCGTACCCCGGCCCGACGATAAACACGAGTTATTTCCCGGACACGGTGGCGTCCGGCTACTGGTCGTCTACTCCCTACGCGGGCAGTACTAGCTACGCGTGGGCCGTCGGTTTCGGCTACGGCGACGTGCTCTTCGGCAATAAGTACGGCTACGGCTGTGTTCGCGCGGTTCGCGGCGGACAGTAAATTGGAAATTTGGAGATTACGGGTTGCGGGTTGCGGGTTACGGGTTGCGAGTTGAGGGGAAACAACTTTGTTCTGGCGGGCGTAGTGAATGAAAAACTACCGGGATTTGGAAATATACAAACTATCATATGAACTGGCAATCGGCGTTCACCAGATGTCACTATCACTGGCTAAATATGAGCTGTATGAGGAGGGTAGTCAGATTAGAAGATCTTCAAAAGGCATAACCGCCTGCATTGTAGAAGGGTATGGCCGGAGAAGATATAAAGCGGAATTTGTAAAATACCTTGTCTATGCGCATGCATCCTGTGATGAAACCATAGTGCATCTGCAATTTATAAGAGACACGCACAAAGAATCAGTAGCGGAGTGTTCCAGACTGATAGATGCATACAATGAGCTTGGCGGCAAAATTAATAAATTTATTCAGTATGTGGAATCTGAATGGAATAAAACCCGAACCGCATAACGCGCAGCCCGCAACTCGATCATGGCCCGGTACGAACATTTACCAATATATAAAATAGCAATGGAGCTTGCGGTATATCTCCAGACGGTGGTTAAAAATTTCAGCCGCTACAATAAATACAGCGTGGGGGAGGATTTGCGGGGCTTGTCGCGAAAAACAGTGCAGCTTATCATACGGGCCAATTCAAGCGCCAGCAGGGTGCAGGCGCTGGCGGAACTGGTGGAGACGTGCGAGATGCTCAAGACAACCATTGTATTTGCAAAAGAGACAAAGGCCTTTTCCGGATTCAACAGTTTTCAGCACGCCTGCGGGCTTGCTGTTATATTGTGCAAACAGAGCGAGGGATGGCTGCAAAGCAGCAAAAAGAGCCTGAATCATCAACCGTTGTCAAAAACACGGGCAGATGAGCGCGCTCAAGAACACTGTGCGCCTTCCCCGCCATTTGCTGAATGACATGGGGCTGAGATTGCCGCGCTACGCTCGCAATGACAGAATAGAGGCAATCTCAGTTTGTAACTCCTTATGACATTACCGTGTCGTTTAGTACGATGGCATTACTGTGCAGGGCGCCGGGCTCCGGCGTCCGGTGGGCCGCAAGGCCGTAAAGCGGGGAGGCAAGCGGTGGCGTCCAACTACTGGTCGTCTACTACCAACGCAAACAATACTAACAACGCGTGGAACGTCAATTTCAACAACGGCCCCGTGAGATAGTCACATGTTTTATGTTTATGTATTGCGCAGTGAAAAAGATCATATGTTTTATGTCGGCTATACCCATGACCTTAAGAAGAGGGTTATGGAGCATCAATCCGGGCAGGTTAAGTCTACCTGTAACAGAACGCCTTTTACCTTAATTTATTATGAGGCATGCCTTAATCGGACTGACGCTATTAAACGCGAAAAATATTTAAAAACGGCATGGGGCAAAAGATATATAAAAAACAGATTAAAAGGTTATCTCACGGGGTGAACAACAACAATAAGAACAACAACAACTATGTTCGCGCGGTTCGCGGCGGAACGTGTTCGCTGCTGTCGTTCCGGTCGGTTTACAACGCCTATATTGACTGCCGGAGACGAAAGCGGGGTACGATTAATGCGCTGCAATTTGAATTCGATGCGTCTGAAAAACTGTTCAGCCTCGCCTTTGATCTTCAGAAAGGAACGTACCGGCCATCCCGCTCTGTTTGTTTTATAGCTACAGCACCTAAGCTGCGAGAGGTCTTTGCCGCTGATTTCAGAGACCGGGTCGTGCATCATCTGGTGGTGCGGGAGCTTGAGAAGCTCTATGAGCCCTGCTTTATCCATGATTCCTATGCCTGCAGGCCGGACAAGGGCACGCAGGCGGCGGTGCGGCGTCTCAAAGGGTTTATGCTGAAAGCGACAAGAAATCAGAAAATCACCGCTTATTTTCTGCAGCTTGATGTCCGCTCGTTTTTTACCAGCATCGACAAGCATATACTATTTGCCCTGCTGGAGCACAAGCTGCGCATGAAGGAGCGGCCGGGGCTTGACACGGAAACAATTTTGAAGCTGTTACGCATCATCATTTTTCATGACTGCACCGGCTCGTATGTGTTTAAAGGCGACCGGGCACTGCTTGAGAAGATACCGCCGCATAAGACCCTGTTCAAAGCAGGGCCTGACAAGGGCCTGCCCATCGGCAACCTGACCTCGCAGTTTTTTGCCAATGTGTATCTCAATGAACTGGACTATTTTGTAAAAGAAAAACTGCGCTGCCGCTTATATCTTCGGTATGTAGATGATTTTATCCTGCTTGATCCCTCGCCGGAAACGCTTCTGGCCTGGCGCGACGAGATACAGGCGTTTTTAAGGGAAATGCTTGCTCTTGAGCTTAAAGAGGGAAGCGCCGTGAAACGGGTATCGGAAGGATCAGACTTTCTGGGCTACATCGTGCGGCCCGGCTATATGCTGGTGCGGCGCAGGGTGGTGAACAACCTCAAGGCAAAAATCGACCATTATAAAACGCTGCTGCTGAAAGAAATGAAGATGAACGGCAGACCGGTAACACGGTTTCTGCTGCGGCCGGAAACGGTGGCGGGGCTCAGGCAGACGATAGCTTCATATCTGGGTCATTTCCGCCATGCAAATGCGCATAATTTGACCGAAGCTCTTTTTAAAAAATATTCATGGCTGCACATGTTTTTTTATCTGACGGATGGGAAAATTGAAGAGCGCCTGAAATACCGGGGAATTTTCCGGTCGCTGAAGGTGCAGCATTTTTTTTACCGGGCCCGCCTTGAGAATTGGGTGCTTCTGTTTCAGGTGGGCGGCTTTATTGAGCTGTATGGCCGGGATGCTGTTCTGGCCGGGGAGCGCCTGGGCTGTCATGTGCGGCCGGGGTTCAGGGGAATGGAACATGCCGCTGGCATTCCCCTGCGAATGGCCGGCAACATTATCGGAAAGCTCGTGGCAATGGGCCATGACACCGCGCTGATCGTGGAAGGCGGCAAGGGTAACTACGTTAAAAACCGGTATGTGCGGGAGCTGTACCAGGTTGCGGCATGATATAGTCGCGGGTCATCGCGAGGCAGTGAATATAGTATTTACGATTTACTGTGTCATTGCGAGCAAAGCGAGGCAATCTCAAAAAAAATAAGAAATACTGTTGAAAAAACAAACAGCACAAATAACCATTAAAAAACAGAGGAGGAAAAGTATATGAAAAAAAGCATACTGTATGTTTGCCTGGCCGTTTTATTCTGGCAGGGGGCAGCCTTTGCGGCATTTGTCGACAACGGCAATGGCACCATAACTGACACTGGCACGGGCCTTATGTGGCAGAAGGCAACTGCGCCGGGAACCTACATTTGGGAACAGGCGTTGACGTACTGCGAGAACCTTACCCTGGGGGGTCATAGCGACTGGCGCCTGCCCAACCGGAATGAGCTGCAGGCAATTGTTGATTACAGCAGATATAATCCGGCAATTGATACCACATACTTTCCCGGCACGGTGGCGTCCGGCTACTGGTCGTCTACTACCGGCGCGTACGATACTGGCGATGCTCTCTACGCGTGGACCGTCAATTTCAACGTCGGCCTCGTGAGCGGCTACGGTAAGGGCCACGACTACTATGTTCGCGCGGTTCGCGGCGGACAGTGTGGGGTATTGGGTGATTTGGACGGGGATGGGGTGCCAGATAATGTTGACAACTGCCCTGATGTTTATAACCCTGACCAGGCAGATTCTGATGGCGATGGAATCGGTGATGCCTGCGACGAAACGCCAACGGTCATTAATCTCTCTTCTTTTGCCGCAACACCGAAGGCGGGGAAGATAATTATTCAATGGTCTACCGAATCAGAAATCGACAATGCCGGGTTTAACATCTACCTTGCAGAGTCAGAGAACGGTGACTACATCAAGATCAATGATTCATTAATCCCAGCCCAAGGTTCAGCGTCTCGGGGTGCTTTATATGAGTTTGTGGAAACTAATGTGAAGAATAGGAACACGTACTACTATAAGCTGGAAGACATAGACCTAAACGGAAAGTCAACAATGCACGGTCCAGTGAGCGCAACGCCACGACTTATATATGGAAATAAGTGAAAGGTGAAAAGTGTAAAGTGAAAGGCGAACAAAGTAACGAGCGATGAGTGGAAAAGTAAGGCACAAAGGCATAAGGCACAGAGGCACACAGAGATTGCGGATTTCGGAATGCGGAATTAGTATTAACCGCAAAGACGCTAAGACAAAAAGATAATAAAATAAATTCTCTGCGTTCTCTGCGTTCTCTGCGATCTCGGCGGTTAAATATTGTGGATTGCGGAATAGGAAAAGGCGTGAGGCAACCCGCCTTCGTCCCGGATTTCGGGACTACGGCGGGCAAGCAGGTATAAAAAAGTAAAGGATAGGGATTCGGGATTAGGGGTTCGGGGTTTGGGAAAAAAGTTTGTTTCAGTGGGTTATTGTAAGAGGCAGAGGTCAAGAAAGGCTTATGCTTTTTGCTATTACTGATAGGACCTATTGGAAGTTATTGACATTTTATCAAAATGATGGAACTATTTAAAAAAGCGCATATGTTTTGAATCCACATTAATCTGGCATGAGAATTGATGCAGTTTGATAATGTCAAAGAGCTGCTTACTATAATACAGAACGCTTTTCAGAAAAAACAACACAGACTGACAATTCACTGTCTTGAGCGCTGTATCGAACGGTCTTACATTAGAAGAAATTGAATGTGCTGTTTTGAGCGGAGAGGTTATTGAATATTACCCGGAAGATAAGTACGGCCCAAGTTGTTTGATTTTAGGATATGCTAACAACCGGAGGCCCCTTCATATCCAGTGTTCAATCAATCCGGTGTGGATTGTTACCTGTTATGATCCATCCGAAAAGAAACGAAGATGGAGCAAAGATTTTCGCAGAAGGATAAAATCATGAAATGTGCAGTTTGTCATGGAGAAATGAAAAAGAAAAAATCCCAGCTTGAACTGACGGTAAAAGGAGTTCTTTATATCCTGGAAAAGGTTCCGTACGAGGCCTGTGCCGAGTGTGGGGAAAAGGTGCTAAAGCCTGAAATCAGCAGATGGATTTTTGATCAAATCAGAAAAAAACAGTTTTATAAAAAGATTATTGAACTCCCCTTTATACCTGCGTGTAATATTTAGTGAGATAGGTGAACAGTAGGAATTTTATAGGCCTCGCCATGAGAATGCAGGCCGGCAGAAGGCAATAAGAGAAAGTGTTTAGAGGTCAGGGAAATGTGAAGTGCGGATTGTGGGATGAGGAATTGGTTCGGGGCTCGTGATCCGGACACAGGGCACGAGCAATTTTTTAACCACGGCTATCGGGCTATGCACGATTTCAGCCATGAATGCAACTCCTTGATTTTCAAAAAAACCTGTGGGAAGCCTTTTATCTTTACAGCAGGAAAGAGCGTCATCAGACGGAAACCTTTACCGTGGTTACAGAAACATCACCGGAAGGGATTTTTTCCCTGTCTTCAAGATAGTCTTCAATCATGGCTTTGATGGCGGATTTAATTTCTGACAGAGTTTCTTCATAAGTTTCACCCTGCACATGGCATCCGGGTATAGATGGGCAGGTAGCAAAATATCCACCCTCTTTACAGGGTTCTATGGCTACGGTGAATGAATATTCTTTTTTCATAAACATCCTTTTCGCCGTGTTGCGATATGCCGCTCGTTTTTAAGAATAATGATGAGGGTTGAAGATAGTCAATAGAAAAGATTATCTATCTCACAAAACCCTTTTCAGATATTCTCCGGTGTAAGATTTTTTTACCCTGCTAATTTCCTCAGGCGTTCCGCAGGCAACCATATATCCCCCCCGCTCCCCGCCTTCAGGGCCGAGGTCAATGATATAGTCGGCGGTCTTTATCACCTCCATGTTATGCTCAATCACAATCACCGTGTTGCCGCGGTCAACGAGGCTGTTCAGCACTTCAAGCAGTTTGTGGATGTCGGCGAAATGAAGGCCGGTGGTAGGCTCATCAAGGATATAGAGCGTTCTCCCGGTGCCGCGCTTGCTCAGCTCGCGCGAGAGCTTCACCCGCTGCGCCTCACCGCCGGAGAGGGTTGTCGCCTGCTGGCCGAGGGTGATGTAGTCAAGGCCCACGTCGCTTAAGGTCTGCAGCTTTGCGCGCAGCGACGGGATGTTTTCAAAAAACTGAAAGGCCTGCTGCACGGTCAGGTCCAGAACATCTGAAATATTTTTTCCGCGGTAGCGCACCTCAAGGGTCTCGCGGTTGTAGCGCTTTCCCCCGCACACGTCGCAGGTGACAAAGATGTCGGGGAGAAAGTGCATCTCGATTTTTACCACACCGTCTCCCTGGCAGGCCTCGCAGCGGCCGCCTTTCATGTTGAAGCTGTAGCGTCCCGGCTTGTAGCCGCGCACCTTTGACTCGGGCAGCAAGGCGAACAGGTCGCGGATGTCGGTGAAGACGCCGGTATAGGTGGCGGGGTTTGAGCGGGGTGTGCGGCCGATGGGCGACTGGTCAATGTTTATTACCTTGTCGATAAACTCAGTGCCGGATATTTTTTTGTGCGCTCCTGCGCGCTCTTTACCGCGGTACAGGCACTGGGCCAGCGCCGGGTAGAGCGTATCAATAATGAGGCTGCTTTTCCCCGAGCCGGAAACCCCGGTGACGCAGATGAAAAGCCCGAGCGGAAACGTGACGTCAATCTGCTTTAAATTATTTTCAGCAGCCTGCCTTATGACGAGCTCTTTACCTTCAGGTTTCCTGCGGCAGGCAGGCACCGGGATTGATTTCGCGCCCGACAAATACTGGCCGGTGAGCGATTTCTTGTTTTTTATAATCTCTCGCGGCGTTCCGGCTGCCACCACCTCGCCGCCGGTTATTCCCGCGCCCGGCCCCATATCTATTATGTGGTCAGATTCCCGGATGGTCTGCTCATCGTGCTCGACGACGATCACCGTGTTGCCGAGATCGCGCAGGCGCTTGAGTGTGGCAATAAGGCGCGCGGTATCGCGGGCATGCAGGCCGATGCTCGGTTCGTCAAGCACATAGAGGACTCCTGACAGCCCGGAGCCGATCTGGGTTGCCAGGCGGATGCGCTGCGACTCGCCGCCCGACAGGGTGGCCGCAGTCCGGTCAAGGCTCAGATACTCGACCCCAACATTGGCGAGAAAGGTGAGCCGCTCTTTAACTTCTTTCAAGAGCGGTGCGGCGATTTCCGCGTCCCGGCGGGAGAGCTTCAGCCGCGAGATGAACGCAAGCGATTCCTCAACCGTCATGGAGATGAAATCGTGAATCGAGGTGTTGTTTATTTTTATGTGCAGGCTTTCCCGGCGAAGCCTCTTGCCCCCGCATTCCGGGCAGGGCAGCTGGTTCATGTAGACCTCAATCTCTTCTCGCAGGGCATCTGAATTCGTCGCCCGGTAGCGGCGCTCAAGATTGCCGATCACCCCTTCAAAGGATTTTTTGAATTCAAAATGGCGCTCGCCGTCATGGTAGAGAAACGGCACTTTCTCGCCTTTCGAGCCGTAGAGCAGCACGTCGCGCACCGCCTTTGGCAGGTCCTTGAACGGCGTGGCGAGGTCAAAGTGGAAGTGCCGTGAGAGCGCCTCAAGCATCTGTTTGAAAAAGGATGACTCGCGCCGCGCCCAGGGAACGATGGCGCCGTCTTTAATCGACAGCTTCGGATCAGCCACAATCAACTCAGGGTCAAAGACCATTTTCGTGCCCAGCCCGAGACAGGCCGGGCAGGCGCCGTAGGGGCTGTTAAAGGAGAATGTCCGGGGGGAAATCTCCGGGTAGCTTACGCCGCAGTCAACGCAGGCCGAGCGCTCATTTAAAAAGAACTCTTCAGCATCCGCCGGCGCGACCATTACCATGCCCTGGCCGAGCTGCAACGCGGTCTGCAGGGAATCGGCAAGCCGCTTTTCAATGCCGGCCTTCACCACCAGGCGGTCAATGACCGCTTCGATGATATGGTTTATATTTTTATCCAGCTGGATCGGCGCGGGCAGCTCACGGATGGCGCCGTCAATACGCACGCGCACAAAACCGTCTTTTTGCAGCTGCTCGATCTCTTTTTTAAACTCTCCCTTCCTGCCGCGCACAAGAGGCGCAAAGATGATGAGTTTCGATCCCGCAGGAAGCGTCATGATCCGGTCCACCATCTCCTGGATAGTCTGGGAGCTGATCTCTTTTCCGCACTGGTAGCAGAAGGGTTTCCCTGCACGGGCAAAAAGCACCCGCAAATAGTCATACACCTCGGTGATGGTGCCCACGGTTGAGCGCGGGTTTTTGCTGACTGATTTCTGCTCCACGGATATGGCCGGAGAGAGGCCCTCGATGGATTCCACCTCGGGCTTCTGCATCTGCTCTAAAAACTGGCGCGCGTAGGCGGAGAGCGATTCCACGTAGCGGCGCTGGCCCTCGGCATAGATGGTATCAAAGGCGAGCGATGATTTGCCGGAGCCGCTCAGGCCGGTTATAACCACGAGCCGGTTCTTCGGGACCTCAAGGGAAATGTTTTTCAGGTTGTGGACTTTTGCGCCACGGATGATGATTTTGTCGTGCTGCGGCATGCTTATTTTTTCTTTAATTCAGAGGGTGCCCTGATTGACAAACAGATACCGTATTATATAATCCTTTTTAAGCAAGAACAAAAGAGGGAAGCACAGCTGCTTCTGCGCTGACAGCCGGCAGCTTTTTTTAAGATGCTCAATTCGGATTACAACAACTCTGGTGTGTCGGTTACTGAGACTGGCCCTGCCGCGCTGCTGCCATGCGGCTGGCAATGGTGATGGCATTGATAAGGCCTGAGGGATTGGCAATGCCCCTGCCGGCGATGTCATAGGCAGTGCCGTGATCAACCGAAGTCCTGATGATGGGAAGCCCCAGTGTTATGTTGACCCCGTCTTCAAAATGGAGCAGCTTCAGCGGTATGAGCCCCTGGTCGTGGTACATGCAGACCACAACGTCATATCGCCCCTGCGCGGCATAGTAAAAGAGCGTATCAGCGGGATACGGGCCGCTGGCATTGACGCCCCGCTGCTGCGCCTCCGCGATGGCCGGGATTATGGTTTCCTGTTCTTCGCTGCCGAACATGCATTCCTCGCCAGCATGGGGATTGAGGGACGCCACGGCGATGCGTGGTGCGGGCAGGACGAAATAGTCCTTGAGCGCATGGTCGGTGATGAGCATGGTGTTGAGGATTTTGTCCTTGCTTAACAGCTGCGGCACCCGGCTCAGCGCGCAGTGAATGGTCACCAGCACCACGCGAAGTTTTTCTCCCGCGAGCATCATCACCACATCCTGCGTATCAGTGAGGCGGGCAAGCATTTCCGTGTGGCCCGGATAGGGATAGCCCCCCTCCTGCAGCGATTTTTTATTGATGGGCCCGGTCACCATGGCGGCAATTTTTTTACTCATGGCCATGGAAACAGCCCGGACAATATACTCGCCCATGGCAGCGCCGGTTTCTTTATCCGGTCGGCCGTAGCAGGCCGTGCCCGGATTGAGCCGGGAGAGGGAAAGAAGATCAATGACCCCGCAGGTGAATGCCGCCTGCTGCAGGTCTTCAATGACCTGGACGGCAACCGGGGAATGGAGGGCCTTTTTTTCTTTTTCCAGGATTGCGGCATCGCCAAAAACAACCGGCCGGCACAGAGTATATACTTTCTCGCATGACAGGGCCTTAATCACCACCTCCGGCCCGATGCCGGTGGGATCGCCCATGGTGATGCCAATGAGCGGAAGAGCCTTTGCAGCGCTGTTCATCTCTCAGCCCTTTTTATACACATCCTGTTCTTCAAACATTTTTTTCCCCGCCGTGACCAGTCCGCCGGATTCCCATTTGCGGTAAAAGCAGCTGCGAAAGCCGGTGTGACAGGCGGCAACGATCTGCTCCACCTTCATGAGCACGCAGTCCGCGTCACAGTCAATAGATACTTCTTTCACCTGCTGGGTGTGGCCGGAGCTTTCGCCCTTCATCCAGAATTTCTGGCGCGACCTGCTCCAGCAGTGGGTTTTGCCGGTTTCAAGGGTGGTCTTGAGCGACTCCCGGTTCATGTAGGCGACCATCAGCACTTCACTATTCTGCCAGTCCTGGATAACTACCGGCACCAGACCCTGGCTGTCATACTTGATTTGATCAAACAGTTCCATTTTAATCCAACCTTTCTTTAAATACAGGGTTCAAGGATTCCAGGGTTCCAGGGTGAAACATAATGCGGATTTCGGAATTCGGATCGCGGAATAGTAAAATCCTTTTTTGTTATTCCGCATTCTGCAATCTGCTCGCCGCGCTTCGCTTTGGCGCAGCGGGCATTCCGCATTTATTCTTGACCCCTTGAATCCTTGAACCATAGAACCCTTTTTTAGTTTCTCACCACAATTCCTTTAGCCTGCAGATACTCTTTTACTTCCTTTACACTGTACTGCCGGTAGTGAAAGATTGATGCAGCAAGCACCGCATCAGCCTCTCCGTCAGCAAGTGCCGCAAAAAGGTGCTCAACAGTGCCCGCGCCGCCTGAAGCTATGACCGGAATCGTGGTGGCGCGGGATATGGCCCTGGTGAGTGCTATATCATAACCGTCCCGCGTGCCGTCGCGGTCCATACTGGTAAGAAGAATCTCCCCGGCGCCAAGTTGCTCCATAAGCCGGGCCCATTCCACGGCATCAATGCCGGTCGGGGTCCTGCCGCCATGGATGAAGACTTCCCACGCAAGCTCCTCCTCCCCGTGACCGCGCGCTCGTTGTTTGGCATCTATGGCGACCACTATGCACTGGCTGCCGAATTTTTCCGCCGCCTGCTTGACAAAAGAACGGTCCTTCACTGCTGCCGTGTTGATTGACACCTTATCCGCGCCGGCGTTGAGCAGGTTGCGAATGTCATCAAGGGTTCTGATGCCGCCGCCGACCGTGAGCGGCATGAAGACCTCGCTTGCGGTCCGCTGCACCACGTCAAGGATGATATTGCGGCGCTCATGGGACGCGGTGATATCAAGAAACACCAGCTCATCCGCCAGCTCAGTATCGTAGAACTTGGCGTTTTCAACCGGGTCTCCAGCATCCTGCAGATTTACAAAATTGACGCCTTTTACCACCCTGCCGTCTTTAACGTCAAGGCATGGTATGATTCTCTTTGCCAGCATAAATTAAACTTCTGCCTCTGTGCCTTTGTGCCTATTGCCTTCAGCTATTCTGATGCACTCCCGCAGATCAAGGTTTCCGGTATAGAGTGCCCTGCCGATAATAACGCTGCTGATGCCGAACTGCTCGACCGTGAGCAGCGTTTCAATATCCTCCATCCGCGATACGCCGCCGGAGGCGATGACCGGAATATGCGTGGACCGGGCAAGAAGGGCGGTACTCTCAATATTCGGGCCGGTGAGCATGCCGTCCCGCTTTATATCGGTAAAGACGATTGCCGCCAGGGGCAGCTGCTCTATCTTTTTAACCAGCTCCACAACGCTCATTGCGGTCTTTTCTGTCCAGCCCTGGATGCATACCATGCCGTCAGTGGCATCGATGCCGACAATGATTTTTTCGGGCCAGGCACGGCAGCTCTCTTTTAGAAAGAGGGGGGCTTTTATGGCAGCGGTGCCAAGTATTACCCGGTCTATGCCGCAGGAGAAATATGCTTTGATGGTTTCGCTGTCGCGGATGCCGCCGCCAAGCTGCACGGGAACGGATACCGCAGCGACGATCGCCTCAACAGCGTCCCTGTTTTTCGGCTGCCCGGACACTGCGCCGTCGAGATCAACCACGTGCAAGCGCCGGGCGCCCATGGACTCCCAGGTTTTAGCCATCTCGGCAGGATTTTCGGAATAAACTGTGGCCCGGTCCATGTCACCCTGGCTCAGCCGCACACACAGCCCGCCCTTCAGATCAATTGCCGGTATAATAATCATAGATGACTTTCACGCAAGCTGTTATAATTTAAAAGTATATTGCCAACCCCGAAACCCTAATCCCTGGTCCTTAATCCCCGGCTGCCGTCTCCGCAAATGTTTTGAGGATTTTTAATCCCCGCGCCTGGCTCTTTTCCGGATGAAACTGAAACGCAACCACATTGTCTTTCCAGATGCTTGAGGTGAACTCAACCCCGTAGCGCGTGGTGGTTGCAACCACCCCCTGGTCCTGCGGCACGACATAGTAGGAGTGCACGAAATAAAAATATGCTTCATCCGGAATGTCCCCGAGACACGGGGGCCGCTGTTTTATGCTGACGGTATTCCAGCCCATGTGGGGAATCTTGAGCCGCGCGGGACTACTGCCTGCCGGGCCCTGCTGCTCCACCATGCGGTCAGGGAACCGGACCACGCGGCCTTTGATGATATCAAGCCCGGGGGTAATGCCGAATTCCTCGCTTTCAGAGAAAAGTATCTGCAGACCGAGGCAGAGTCCGAGAAACGGTTTCCCGGCGCGGATGGAATTGACAACCGGCGTGATCAGATTCAGGGCTTCAAGGTTTTTCAGGCAGTCCCTGAAAGCGCCCACACCGGGCAGCACCAGCGCCCGGGCATCGCGCACCTCCTGCGGTGAGCGGATGATGAGCGCTTCGTAGCCGGTCTTTTCAAATGCCTTCTGCACGCTGCGCAGGTTGCCCATCCCGTAGTCGATGATGCTGATTATGCTTCCCACCTGCTACAGCGTTCCTTTCGTCGAGGGCACGCCGCTTGCTCGCCTGTCGATCTGGGTGGCTTCATCAAGGGCGCGCGCGAATGCCTTGAAGATGGCTTCAATGATATGATGATAATTTTTTCCGCGCAGCACGTTGATATGCAGAGTGGCGCCGCTCTTATTTACAAAAGCATGGAAGAACTCCTCGACCAGCTCAAGATCAAAGGTACTGGTTTTGCCCTTGAGCGGCGGAACATTGAATGCCAGAAACGGGCGGCCGCTGATGCCCAGCGCCACCTGCGCCAGCGATTCATCCATGGGAACTGTTTTGTCGCCATAGCGCCGTATCGTGCGCTTACTCCCGAGCGCCTTATGCACTGCTTCGCCAAGGCAGATGCCGGTGTCCTCAACCGTATGGTGCAGGTCTATCTGGGTGTCGCCGCGGGCCGTGATAGTGAGATCAAACAGGCCGTGCTTTGCCGTAAGCTCAAGCATGTGACTGAGAAAGGGAGCCGGAGTGTCAACGCAATAGGCGCCTGCTCCATCGATATTCAATTTCACTGTGATGTCGGTTTCCGTTGTTTTTCGTTTTATGGTTGCTGTCCGTTTCATCAGAGCCTCCGCTGTTGTGCCTCTGGCTAAAAATTAAACTATTGAGTAAACTGCAAAAGTCAAGCCAAAGATATTTGAAATTTTATTGTTAGACTTCTGGTTCATTTGTTCGGGCTAAATGCTCGCAATAAATGTTTGCGTGTTTTTCCAGAACCTTTGCTCGCACCGCCCGCAACTGCTTTCACCAGAAGCCTAACGATACAAAATGTGAGAGCAAAATTCTCAGATTTATATATGTAATTTATTGTGATTGCTTCGTCGCTACGCTCCTCGCAATGACCGCAAAGACGCCAGTTGTCATTGCGAGCGAAGCGCGGCAATCCCATTCTTGAATACTTTTGCAATTACCTCTATTATATATATAACCGGTCTTTCAGCGCGTTCAATAAATTTCCCGCGGCGAACCTTTTGCGGCTTTCTTCTGCTGCTTTGCCTGAGCCTTTAAGGCTTTCTTTTCTGTTTTTGCCTGTCCCGGCGCGCCGGCAGGGAATGGTTCGCCCTGGGTTACCGCGGCCGGCACGGGCGGCCCGGATGCACCACGGAGTCTCCTTTTTTTGAAATAATCTATTATATGGGTGCTGAAGGATTTTCCAAACTGGCCGATAAACCCGGCCGCAAGCACTATGAGAATCCACTTCAGCGCTTCGAGAAAAAGATCCATAGCATCTATTTATTGCCGAAATGAGCATTAACTTCAAGATATTTCTGCGCCATTTTATGCTTGTCTATTTACCATGCTTCTATTATGTTTTGAGGAAGATGGCCGTATCAGACAATTCCGTCTTCGCTTACCAGCATGGTTTTATACAGATTCTACGCTACTGCAGCGCGCATAAGAAAATATCTTTCGCCTGCCGCAAAAAAATATCTTCCTGAATTTCTGGCCGCGCTGCTGCGGGACCGGGCTGATGGACTCATTGGTCCCGCGACCCTGCAGATGCTGCTCCCGGATCTGCGCGCGCTCCCGGCAATCAAGACTCCTCCCGGCTATTATTCAGCGGCACTCTCTCCCGGCTATGAAATGGATTATGTCACGGTAATGCGGCAGTCACTGGTGGCAGCCGCGGACATGGCGTGGTTCAACGCCACCTTCAATGGTGATCCGGAATATAACCCGGATAACCTGCTGCTTATCTACGACAGCACCGCACCGGCAGCTGCCGCAGCAGCCTGGCAGATGCGGCTCGGGTCAAAAAAAGCAGGTCTTGTGTATATGGTGGGCGTTGCCCGTGCGTATCAGGGCCGGGGCCTGGGAAGAATCATAACGCTGCTCGCCCTGCGCCGGCTTGAAGAGCGCGGGTTTCATGAGGCCATGGCAGCCGCCGAGGACTTTCGCCTACCGGCTATCAGCCTCTATCTGTCGCTTGGTTTCAATCCGGTATGCCGGAACAGGCTGGACGCAAAGCGCTGGCAAAGGGTCATGCAGAAGATGAGGCCCGGGACGGTTCCCCTCTCTCAGGTTTAATGAACGTGCGGCGTTGCGCTCACCGGTCCATGGAAAATAGTAGTATCCTGCAGGTCAATATTCTCCAGCCGGTAATAACAGGCCGTGCCGTTTTTTACCGTGTCATCGACATATTCATAGGATGCCCCGTCAACGGTTGAGCCCTGAGCAGGAATGAGCGCGGTATTAACCCTGCGATATGCGCCGTTGGCTGCTTCAGCGCGGAAGAGGTTGAACCCGGCATTCCCTGATTCTGTGCGGGTCTTCCAGCGGAGCACCGCATGGCTGTTCCCGGCAGAAGCGGTGAAAGAAGTAAGCTCGGTCAGCGGCGCCCGGGATGTTAAACAGTAAAGGCTCCCGGCGCCCCCGCACATGCTGTACACATACAGGCATCCGTCATCACCGATGGTGATATGCTCAAAGGAACTGGTGGGCACACAGAGGCTGTCCAGCTTCCACAACTCGCCGCCGCCGGCACTGTAACCGTAGAGCGCATACGGGTTAACCGTCGCAAAGTAGATATTGTCCGCGGCATCCGCAGCCAGGGCAGTCTGGATATAGCCCGGCACGGTTATTTCCCAGCGCGTATTCCCCTCCAGATCATATGAGGCCACGCGGTCATAGTCTCCCGGCGCCTCTTTCAGCGCATAGATTATACCGCTGTCGGTGACCGCGATGCTGGTTGGCTGGCTTGTATGATGGCCTTCTTTATTCCACTGGAGCGTGCCGTCAGGTTTTATCGCCAGCAGCGCGCCGTTAGAGACGGCAAGGATGAGCCCGCCCGGAGCGACACTGCGCAGCTCCGCTCCGGGAAAGGACCAGAGCGTTTTCCAGAACTGCCTGCCGGTATCCGGGCTGCGCTCTATCTGCTGCGCGTCGATTATGTGCGGGTCACGGCCCCGGCTGCAGCGCTGGCGATATACCAGCGAGCCGTCTCCACTGTCCGGGATAGTATCAGGATAAAAGGTACAGTAGCCGGGACCGGCAGGGGCGCCGTCCCGGTCATAGATCTGCTCCTGAAAGTGAATTAACCGGTCTGCTATGCTGATGCCGAAACCGCCGTTCCAGTAATTCTCGCTGCCCTCCCATTCCTTGAAGCCACTGCTGTTGAGAATTGCTTTTTTCCCAAAACAGCCGCCCTCGTGCAGATACACATGGCCCTGCTCGTCCAGGGCAAATTTGTGGCACGTATCAGGATGAAACCAGAGCAGGGACCCGTCCCGGTCATAGTGCAGAAGCCGGTTGGCCTGCGCGTCATACCGATAGACGGTGCCGTCGTAAGCTATGTATGCCGGGCCCCACTGCGTGCCGGGCAGCACCCATTTTACGACCGGCTTTGCTGTGGGGCCGGTGCTTGCTGACTGACAGGTATGCTGCGGGTTGTTGCCCTGCATGGGCCAGCAGGGCAGGGACTTTGCCCCCGCGCCGGAAGCAAAGCTCGCGGCGACCAGTGCCGCCAGCAGCAGGTACGCTCTGATGCGGCATGGAAGTCCTGAAACGGGATTACATAAAAGGAAATTTTCTCTCACGTGGCTGCCTATCAATCAAGCTAATTTCTGCCCCGCTTTTTCGCTAATAATAATATAAATAAACAAATATAAAATCAATAGCCAATGTTAATTAATTTAATAAAAATAAAATGGCAATTATTTAATTAAATTTAAATTATATTACATTATATGGCAATAATGATTATAATTTTATTGACTAAATGTGTGGCCTGATGTACAAATATAGTATATTATTACTGCTTGGAAAAAAAAGTAATACACGGCAACAGGAGAAATAAAATTATGGACAACATCATGAGAACAGCAAATCCGGCCCTGAATGATAAGACCTTCACCGGCATTGGATATACCGGTGCCGCAGATATGGTTATGAGCATTCAGGGCACGGTCAACAAAACCGGGGTGCTTCTTGCGCTGACGTTAATTGCCGCGGCCTGGGTGTGGAAAATATTTTTTGAGAGCGGCAACCCCGCTACTGTTGCCCCGTGGATGATCGGCGGCGCCATCGGCGGGTTTGTTGTCGCCCTGGTGACGGTATTTAAAAAAGAGTGGGCGGGAGCGACCGCTCCGGTCTACGCGGTGCTGGAGGGATTATTCCTTGGCGGGATCTCCGCCGTCTTTGAAGCGCGCTTTCCGGGGATTGTTATACAGGCCGTAGGACTGACCTTCGGCACTCTGTTCTGCCTTCTGATGGCCTATAAATCAGGTGTCATCAAGGTAACGGATAATTTCAAGCTGGGCGTCGTGGCCGCAACCGGCGGAATCGCGCTGATGTATTTTATTACCATGATCATAGGCTTCTTCGGCGTCAGCGTGCCCTTCATACAGGGCAACAGTCCCTTGAGCATCGGCATCAGTGTTTTTATCGTGATAATTGCCGCGCTGAACCTGGTGCTCGATTTCGATTTCATTGAACACGGCGCAGCTGCCGGAGCGCCCAAATACATGGAGTGGTATGCCGCCTTCGGCCTGATGGTCACCCTGATATGGCTCTACATCGAGATTCTGCGGCTGCTTTCAAAGCTGCGGTCGCGCGAGTAGGAGTTCGGCGTTTTGAGCATGAAAAGATTCGGGGAGAGAGAAAATTGGAGGTTTGGGGAATTTCAGATTGCAGAATGCAGATCGAGCCGCTAAACTACACTGGTCAAAGTTGAGGACCCACAACATTATGTCAAACGAGGAATAACGACCAGTTAGAGATTCTTCGCCACCGCTCTGAATGACCGTTCGAGGTTTTTCCTCGCAGCCATGAGCGGCTGCCCCCAATAAAGTGTACCTCTAATGATTCGATTTTACGCTAAACAGCGGGAAGAAAAAACATGATACATTCATTGAGCGCTTTGAAAATCCTGTTTTTAAAGTCCCCCTAAACTGAATGTGAGTCAATTCGTGGCTGGAATTATATTTTTCATGCATCTTTAGAAAGCACCCATATATCAGGAAAATGCGCTTAACTATTTTTTCGCGATTAGTAATTGGATTTATTATCATATTTCTATTGCAACTGTCAGTCAGCATCTATGTGGTAATACGATTGACCCACTTTGAAGAAGTTCCCAATGCTATACTCGATATTGATAATAAAATTATAGACTATGAAAAAAAGCTGTCGGATATATTGCTGTCCCAGGTGCGATATGAAAAGAAATTTATCATTACGCGAGATACAACTTTGTATGATCGCTTTATTGAACACAAAAATGAATTTACCCAATATTTTATGGAACTGCAATCAACAGTAAATACTAGTCAAGCAGAGAATCTGCTTATGGCAATAGAAAAAACATACAACCAGTATCAATCATTAATTTATGACGAAAAAAAATACGTGACATCTGCAAATGATTATAACCAAGAGGCGTACCAACAAAAAAAGGAAAACGCGGTAAATCTCATAATTGATAAACTGCAAGAAATAAGATCGCTCTCTGAAAAAACAACTGATAAGAGAATAAAAAAACTGGGCACAGAAGTGTCTAAGATACGCAATGCCTTTTTTGTGATAACGCTACTTTTTTTTATTATTGGAATAAGCATTTCCATTCTTGTGACCAGAGGGATTGTAAAGCCTCTTACGGCAGTGAAACATAAAACTCAAAAGATTGCAGAAGGAGATTTTGCGGAAGATTTATCTTTACAATATCTCTCGCCTCCGGAAATTAAAGAGCTGGTAACCACTATCAACTGGATGTGCTATAATCTCAAACAGATAGACAAAATAAAAGCTGATTTTTTCTCGTCGATGTCCCATGAATTACGCACGCCACTGACCTCAATAAAAGAAGGAATAAATTTACTGCTGGAAAAAACCGGGAAAGAGACTGAATATAAACAACAACGACTGCTGACAATCATGGCAGAAGAAAGCAACCGCCTGATTGAGCTGATTAATACATTCCTGGATCTTTCAAAGATGGAAGCAGGCATGATGCGGTATTCATTTTTTCCGGAAGATATTACGCCGCTCATATATCAGGCTATAAACGGAATCGAACTATTAGCTGCAGCTAAAAATATTACCATTGAAGCTCAAATCGACAACGGATTGCCCGTCGTAAGAATGGACAGTGAAAGGATATTACAGGTGCTCAGAAACATCGTAGGTAATGCGGTTAAGTTCACCCCGTTCGGTGGGCACGTAAAGGTCATTGCCCTTCCTCTTAAGCATGGAGTGGGGGTATCAGTAGCGGATACGGGAGAAGGAATAGCAGCGGAAGATTTAAAGCGTATTTTCGATAAATTTCATCAAGGAAGTAATGTGAGTGATAATAATATCGGAACCGGGCTGGGTCTTTCGATAGTCAAGCATATTATCGATGCTCACGGAGGTAAGGTATGGGCAGAAAGTCAACCAGGGATCGGCAGTACTTTTTTCTTTGTATTGTCAGCCTGATTATTATTTGTTGCGGCGGTTGCACGAGCGCTCCGCCAGTAAACAAATCCCCGGCGGATGCAAACAAATCCATCGGGGCAGTAAATAAATGCAGTGAGGCTTATCAGCAGGTGTTACGCACTGAGCAGCTGCTTGCACAAAATAATTTAAAAGCAGCCCTTGCTGAAAATCGGCAGATTTTATCATCGCCTGACAGCAACCTGCCAAAGGATGGAGCCCTTTTCAGTGTGGGGCTTATTTACGCTCATGACAGAATGAAATCTTATAAAAAATCTATCAGAACCTTTAAAAAGCTCATACATGATTACCCGGCCAGCCCTTTTGTAGAGCAGGCAAAGGTCTGGGCAGATGCCCTGCAGACAATGCAGGATTCACAAAATAAAATTAATGATTTACAAAAGAAAAATGATGAGCTGGAAAATATGATTAATGAGTTACAAATGAAAAATGATGAGCTGGAAAATATAATTGAAAATTTAGAAACCGTGGATACTGAAATAGATCAGAAAATAAAAAATAAATCAAATTAAGGGAACAGTATGTCCACAGCAAAAATCCTGGCAGTTGATGATGATAAGAATCTTCTGGAAATCATAAAAATGCGGCTTGAATCTTCAGACTATGAAGTAATTACCGCAACCAATGAAGCAGATGCAATAACCGCGGTCAGAGAACAGCTGTTTGATCTGTCCATCCTTGACCTGCATCTTGGCCACCAGAATGGCGTAGCGCTTATGGAAAAGCTCCACCTGCTCAATCCCCAAATGCCCGCCATCATACTCACCGCCTACGGAAGCATAGAAAGCGCGGTAAATGCGGTGAAGCGGGGTGCGTATACGTATGTGTGTAAGCCGTTTAATGCTCCGGAACTGCTTGCCCAGATAGAAAAGGCAATTAAAACCAGCCGGCGCGATGCCGAGATTAAAAAGCTTAACGGGGGGTTGTCCAATAGTTACAACTTTGCCAATATCGTGACCAGGAGCGAAGGGATGCTGAAGATACTGGAGCAGGTCTCCCGTATCGCCCACATTGATTCCACGGTCTGCATTTATGGAGAAAGCGGGACCGGCAAGGAACTGGTTGCGCGCTCTGTCCACCTTGCCAGCCTGCGGGAAAAAAAGAATTTTGTTGCGATAAACTGTGCGGCCATTCCCGATGCCCTGCTGGAAAGTGAACTGTTCGGGTATGAAAAAGGGGCCTTCACCGGTGCACATCGAAGTACCAAGGGATTATTCACTGAAGCTCACGAGGGAACCATCTTTCTGGATGAAATAGGGAATATGCCGCTTTCGACCCAGGCAAAATTTTTGCGGGTTCTGCAGGAGCGGCAATTCTATCCCATTGGCGGTAAAAAGCCCCTGGAAGTCGATGTGCGGGTTATTGTTGCTACCAATAAGGACCTGGCGGAGGAAGTAAAAAAGGGAACGTTCCGCGAAGACCTCCTGTATCGCGTTCATGTTATCCCGCTCTATCTTCCTCCCCTGCGGGAGAGAAAAGAAGATATTGCCCTGCTCACTGAATATTTTTTGAAAAAAATTTCTCAGAAAATGGGGAAAACCGTTGCCGGGATCAATCCACTGGCTTTGCAAAAACTGATGCAGTATGACTGGCCGGGAAATGTGCGGCAGTTAGAAAATACCATAGAGTATGCCGTTGCTATGACGCAGCATGATATAATTACCGAAGAGTTGATTATTTTAACAAAACCCGAACTGCAGGAGCCCGCTGCTGCGTCACTGCAAACGCTCAAGGATGCTAAAAATGCATTTATGCGGGACTACCTTATTCATCTGCTAAAAACGACCAAGGGAAATGTGACGAAAGCGGCTGAATTGGCAGGACAATATCGCACCAACTTTCATAATGTCTTGACAAAATATAATGTTAAATCAGAAGACTTTAAAGAGGATTAGCCTCGTTCTGTAACCGGGATACTCTCCATAAGCTGTTCCATTACCTGTCATCCAGGTTTTTTTACCGTGCGATAGAGTTGGATCGTAGAAAAGGGCGCTGACCCCTTTTCCTCATAAGCTTCTGCAACTTTTTATCATCACGATAATCCTGCCAGCTCTTTGCCGCGTAGTCATTCTCAAATTCCCGCATTTCTTCCGAAATAAATTGAACTGATTCAGTTACCCTGCCTTTCCCGTACTCATAATCCGGCATGTGTCAGTGCCTCCATATTTTTCCTGGCAATTTTCAACTGCCAATCTGTTCCAAATAGAGAGAAATCTTCCATCTGATAAATCGCTTCCAGTATCAGTGAATGGTATGTATCAGAATGCCGGACAAAAACAGGAATGCCATGTACTATAGCGTTATAATAAAGCATGGGATGTTTGAAATCCCTGTCAAGAACCAGAACACTTGCCTCTAAACAAAGTTTTTCCGTCAATCTCAGGGAAATATCCGTGATGCTGTCAAATGTTTTATTATCTGAAGAATCTGTATCAGAAAATAAAATGGCAATATCCACATCGGAGTCTTCCCGTGGCGCTCCTCTGCCCCAGGAGCCGTACAGGAAGGAGCACTCGATCCCGTATTGATCGGCGCAGTTCTTAAAAAAATCTTTCAGCAGATTGATAATTAATTCTTTCTCCATATAAATACCTGTTTTTTAGATAGTTAGTTTTTATATAGTTTTACCTCAAGGTAAAGTCAACCTCAATATTCTGATTTACCATCAAATGGATTTCTTCGACAAGCCCGTTCCAACCCCTGTTTTTTCTGCTTCCCACTGATGGCATGCACTAACCCCGTCGCAGCATTTTCGGATCCCTTTGGATATCTCAAGTTATTTTTAATGCGTTCCGATAATAGCATCGGGTCCAGTGCATGGCAGATGCTGTGCAATAATAGAAGTTATTTGAACATTATATAAATTTAATAGACAGGTGATTGTATGAAACAGGACAAAAACATCCTTATATTCAACCAGGAAAACCCGGCAATCAACGCCATGAAGGGTCTTCTGCGATCCGAAGATTATGAAATTTTCGAAACCGAGGCGCCTCTTGAGGCAATTCGTCTTATTTTTAAATTTGCTTGCGTATTTGACTAAGGTTTCAATTTGCGGTACTGTTCTGGCATGGGGCGACCAGGATTTCCCACAACATTGCAGGAGTTTCGGCGGCAATTCTCTTCTGACGGGGCCTGTTTGGAGTA
>Ga0172368_10002459_pt1 | contig 23559 bp, 23 predicted proteins | sample Lak11m_FD_114540 | JGI IMG/M metagenome (GOLD analysis project Ga0172368, IMG submission 114540) | Freshwater microbial communities from Kabuno Bay, South-Kivu, Congo - kab_022012_11m | ecosystem: Environmental > Aquatic > Freshwater > Lake | place: Democratic Republic of the Congo: South-Kivu...
CCCCACCCCTTCTTAAGGCCTTCGGCTTGCTTGAATAAAACGCTTAATTTTTTTATGGTCCTTTTTCCCGGGTCCTGATTCTAAAGCGCTTGAGGCATCCACCCAATCGGGCCTTGATAATTCAATTGCCCTGCGCACATTGCCGGCAGTTAATCCTCCGGAAAGAAAAACCGGTTGCTTTATTTTATCCAGGTTTCTTAATAAATTCCAGTTAAACTTTTTTCCTGTGCCCCCGGCTTTTTCTTTTGAATAAGCATCAAAAAGGCAGGCGCAGCCCTTATATTCTGATATTTTAGCCGGATCCAGCTCACCCTTGACAGGAAAGGCTTTAATAATTTTATATCCCTTGAATTTCCGGCAATATCCAGGAGTCTCGCTACCATGAAATTGCAGCATATCCAAACCACAAAGCCCGGCGATCTTCTTTACCGTCTTGATATTCTCGTCTACAAAAACCCCTACGCGGCTAATCTTCTTGGGCAAAATACGCGATATATTTCTTGCTTTAAGCGGCTTGATATAGCGGGGGCTCTTTTTATAGAAAACAAAACCTAAAGCGTCTGCTCCGCTGAATAAAGACGCCAGGGCATCCTCCAAATTAGTTATCCCGCAAATTTTAACTTTAATCATATATTAACACCGCAAGCGAGGGGTGGCGCTCGCCCCTACCAGCCCATTACCTCTTCTACTTTTTTCTTTATATCTTCGGCCTCCATAAAAGCTGTGCCGATTAAAACTCCGCTTGCTCCAAGAATTTTTAAGAACAAAACATCCTGGTAATTCTTGATCCCGCTCTCTACAACCACTACCTTGTCTCTGGGAATTAAAGTGAATAATTTCTCCGTGGTCTTAAAATCCACTTCAAGGGTATGCAGATTGCGGTTATTAATCCCGATCATCGGGACCTTCAGGCTAAGCACTTTTTTAAGCTCTTTTTCATCATGTACTTCCACTAAATAATCCATTCCCAGGCTATCGGCAATGCGCATTAGCTCTACCAGCTTGTCTTTGGTCAATAAATCCGTAATCAATAAAATCGCATCCGCTCCTAAATAACGCGACTCATACACCTGATAGCTTTCTAAAATAAAATCTTTTCTTAATACTGGAGAGGTAATTACATTCTTTACTTCATTAATATAAAGCGGGTTCCCCCCGAAGAAATCCTCCTCGGTTAACACGGAAACCGCCTGCGCTCCTGCCTCCAGGTAACTTTTGGCAATCTCCTGCAAGTTAAAATTCTGCCTTATCAGCCCTTTTGAAGGAGAGGATTGCTTTATTTCAGCGATAAGCGAAATCTGGCGCGGCTTGCTGATTGCCTCCTTGAATGGACGGGCAGGCGCAAGGCCGGATACTTTTAACTTCAGATCCTCCTCTGACAGTTGTTGTTTGGATAAGGCAATTCTCTCTTTTTTTTTCGCGATAATCTCTTTTAAGGTATCAACTTTAGCCATTTTGATGTGAATATTCCTTTAATAATTCCAGTTTCTTTAATGCCGCCTTTGAATCAATGGATTTTTCAGCCAATCTTATTCCTTCGGCAATGGTATAAGTTTTATCAGCGGCATAAATAGCGCATCCGGCATTTAATAAAACAACATCCCTGACTCTTCCATTTTTGCCCTCCAATACATCCTGGACAATCTTAATATTTTCCTGGATAGAGCCTCCGGCTAAATCGCCTGCCCTGGCACGAGGCAGCCCGAACTCTTCCGGGGTTATTTCATAATCTCTCAATACCCCGTTATTTACCTCGGAGACAAAAGTCTTGTTAGCAGTAGTTACTTCATCCAAACCGTCCGCGCCATGCACCACTAAAACATGTTTAGAGCCTAAATTATATAAAACCTGCGCCAGGGGCCTGGTCCACTCCCTGGAATATACGCCGATTAACTGGTTTGTCGCGCGCGCCGGGTTAATCAACGGCCCCAAGATATTAAACATGGTTTTTCCGGCAATCTGTTTTCTTGCCGGCATCACATTCTTCATTGCCGGATGCAGGTTTGGCGCGAATAAAAAGGCGATGCCGATCTCCTTAAGACATTTCCTGATCCTGGCTTTATTCATATTAATATCCACGCCTAATGCCTCTAAAATATCCGCGCTGCCGCATTTACTGGACACCGATCGGTTCCCGTGCTTAGCCACAGTAATACCGGCTCCGCTGGCAACCAATGCGGTAATTGTTGAAATATTAAAGGTTCCCTTCTTATCCCCCCCGGTTCCGCAGGTGTCTAATATATTATCGGTATCAACGATAATCGGCTCAACATATTTAAGCATTTCATTGACCGCCACAGTCAATTCTCCGACTGTCTCGCCTTTCTCATTCAATGAGGTCAGGAAATTAATGATATCGGCAGTATCGGTTGCGCCGCTCAGGATCTCGCGCATTACCTGCTGCATCTGGCTGGCGGTTAAATCTTTTTTATTAGCCAGTTGCTTTATAAGGTTTTTAATCATTTTAGCTTGATAAAATTATCCAATATCTGTTTTCCGCTTTTAGTTAGTATGGACTCCGGATGAAACTGTACTCCCCAGACAGGATATACTTTGTGCTTTAACCCCATAATCTCATCTTCAGCCGTAAAAGCGGTTATCTCCAGGCAGTCAGGCAAACTCTTTTTATCAACTAACAGGGAGTGGTAGCGTGTGGCTAAAAACGGGTTGGCTATACCCTTAAAAATATCTTTTTTATTATGGTATATTTTGGAGGTCTTGCCGTGCATAAGCTTCTTGGCGCCCACAATCTTAGCGCCAAAAACATACCCTATTGCCTGGTGCCCCAGGCAAACTCCCAGAATGGGAATTTTACCGCTAAGCTGACGGATAACCTCGCAAGAGATGCCCGCGTCCTCCGGCCTGCCCGGGCCGGGGGATATAACAATTTTAACCGGAGCAAGCTTTTTAATGTCATTAATACTTAACGCGTCATTACGGTAAACCTTGACCCGCTGCCCTAATTCCCCTAAATACTGCACCAGATTATAGGTAAATGAATCATAATTATCAATCATTAAAATCATTCTTTTTCTCTCCAAACTTTTGCCCCCAGGTTAATCAGTTTCTCCTCGATGTTTTCATATCCGCGCTCTAAATGATAAATCCTGGAGATTGATGTCTTGCCGCGTGCGGCTAAACCAGCCAGGACCAAACAGGCAGAGGCACGCAGGTCGCTTGCCATAACCGGAGCCCCGGATAAACACTTGATGCCTTCAACAATAGCATGCGGCCCTTCCCTCTGTATATGCGCGCCCATACGGTTAAGTTCAGAGACATGCATAAACCTGTCCGGATAAATCTTCTCGGTAATCACGCTTATACCCGGAGTAATAGACATTAAACTCATCATCTGTGCCTGCATATCGGTAGGAAAACCCGGGTATGGAAGCGTGGTTATATTTACGGATTTTAATCTTTTATTGCCTTTAACCTGCAAAGAACCGTCGGCGCGCACGAGATGCGCCCCTGCCTCATTTAATTTATCGATTAATGAACCCAGGTGCTGATATTGCACGTTCTTGATTAATATATCCCCGCCGGTAACCAAAGAGGCTAAGATTAAAGTCCCGGCTTCAATGCGATCAGGGATTATAGAATGTGTTGCCCCGCGTAAATGCTTAACCCCCTCTATCTCAATAACCGGGGTACCATGCCCCTTGATCTTTGCGCCCATCTTAATTAAGAACTCCGCTAAATCCGCTACCTCCGGTTCGCAAGCTGCGGATTCAATCACGGTCTTTCCTCTGGCCAAAACCGCGGCCATCATTACATTATCAGTAGCTAAAACTGATGAACCATATACGCCGCCCAGGTAAATGTATGAACCCTTTAGCTTATTTGCCCTGGCAACCACATATCCCGAATCAATGCTTATATCAGCCCCCAGGGCCTTGATGCCTTTAAGATGCAGGTCTACGGGCCGCACGCCAATAACGCAGCCTCCGGGAAGGGAGACCTTGGCTTTTTTAAGTTTGCCTAAAAGCGGGCCCAAAACGCAAAATGATGCGCGCATGGTGGAAACCAATTTATATTCCGCGATATAACTTGTAGCTTTACCCGCGCAGACGCTGACCCTGCCTTTATCAAACTCCGCGATCTTTCCTAATGCGCGCAAAATCTTGAGCATGCTGTTGGTATCGCGCAGGTTCGGCACTCCTTTAATTACGCATGGTTCGTCAGTAAGTAAGGTCGCGGCCAGAATCGGCAGCACCGCGTTTTTCGCTCCCGAAACCGTAACCTCTCCCTTTAATTCAGCTCCGCCTTCAATAATCAGTTTATCCATTTTTAAACTCGTCCTTTTTTAGCCATAACTATGCGTTCAATATCATTATAGTCCCTGATCAAAGATAAATGTTCAAAACCTTTCTCCTCAAGCATCTCTTTAACAAAATAAGCCTGGCTTAACCCCACTTCAAATATTAATAAACCATCATCCCTTAAATAATGCGCTGCCTGAGAAATTATGCGCCGGTAAAAATCCAAGCCATCCTTGCCGGCCTTTAAAGCCAGCTGCGGTTCAAAAGATATCTCTTTAGCCAGAGAATGAAATTCCCCGCTTGATATATAAGGCGGATTACTGACAATCAGGTCAAACTTATGATTTTTAAATTCCAGCGCATCAAAAATATCGCTCTTTATAAATTTAATTTCCGCGTTATTTAAACCGGCGTTCTCTCTGGCTAATTGCAAAGCCGGGGTTGATATATCGCTGGCCCATACATTTGCGCGGGATAAATTTTTAGCTATGGCCACTGCGATGCAGCCTGAACCTGTACCAAGATCCAGGACTTTCGGAGATGCTATGCCGGACTGATTTAATTTCTCTATAGCCGTCTCGACTAAAATCTCTGTTTCCGGACGGGGAATTAAGACGCGGTTATCTACCTTAAACTCAAACCCCATGAACTCAGTTTTACCCAAAATATACTGCACCGGCTCGCCAAGGATCCTGCGCTTTAATATTGAAGACAATAACCTGGATTTATCCCTATCTAAGTTTATATCCTTATTCAGGTATAAAGACATGCGGTTGCAATTTAAAACATGGGTTAAAACTAATTCAGCTTCGTTCACCCCGCACCTTCCCTTATATTCATTCTAACCATAGTTTTAATTGAAAATTCTCTAAGGTGCGGGATTTCGTCCGTCACCTTAATATATTTAAATATCAAGAAACGCGAGACTCATTCTTCTTTTCTTCTTCCGCCTTTAACAGGGCCTCTGTCAGCTCATCCATCTGCCCTTCTAAAATCGCCTCTAATTGATGCGAGGTGAAATTGATCCTGTGGTCAGTAACCCTGCGGTCGGGAAAATTATAGGTGCGGATCTTTTCGCTGCGGTCACCGGTTCCGATCTGGATCTTCCGGGCGCTGGATAATTTCTTTGCCTCCGCCTCAATCTTTGATTCTAAGATACGGGCGCGCAAGACCCTCATTGCTTTAGCCCTGTTCTTTATTTGTGAACGTTCATCCTGACAGGCAACCACTGTGCCAGTCGGAATATGCGTGATTCTTACCGCTGAATCAGTTTTTTGCATATGCTGCCCGCCGGGCCCGCTTGAGCGGTAAGTATCTATTCTTAAATCTTTGGGCTCAATCACCAGGTCAACCTCTTCCGGCTCAACCAGGACCGCGACCGTCGCGGTAGAAGTATGGATACGGCCCTGCGCCTCGGTAGTAGGCACGCGCTGCACGCGATGCACCCCGCTTTCAAACTTCAGGCAACGAAAGGCATCTCTGCCTTTTACGCTGAAAGTAACCTCTTTAATCCCCCCGGCCTCATTAGTGCTGGCAAGCATAGGCTCAAGCGTCCAGCCTTTATTAGCCGCATATTTAGAATACATGCGATAAAGATCCGCCGCAAAAAGCCCCGCCTCATCCCCTCCAGTACCCTGCCTGATTTCCACAATACAGGCACGTCCGGCGTCTTTATCTTCTCCGGTAAGTATTTTTTTTAACTTAAGCTCTATATCCGCCTGCTTAGTATCTAACTCCTTAATTTCCTGTTGTACCAGTTCATGATAATCCTCATCATGCTTTTGAAGCAGCATCTCTTCAAGATCTTGAGCTTCTTTAAGCAAACCCTTGAGCTCGCGATATAAGACTACCGCGGGTTTTATGTCAGAAAGCTCTTTGGCCAGCTTATTATACTGCTCGCGGTCAGCAATCAGCTCATGGCTGGCTAAAAGCTGCTCCAGCTCCTGGTAACGCGCCTCTAACTTTTCCAGTTGCTCATTCATGGTTTAAACCTTTTAATAATATCTTCATAGCAATATCCTCGCTCGTTCACTCGCGGGGACTGCGCTAAATAAAATATTTAAGGTGCTTGATTCAGCCGACAAACTTATTTTTTTCCATACTTCTTCATAAACTTATCCACGCGGCCGGCGGAATCAACCAGCTTCTGCTTACCGGTAAAAAACGGGTGACACTTCGAACAGATCTCAACGCGGATGCTCGGTTTAGTGGAACGGGTGTGCACTGTCTCGCCACAGGCGCAGACAATTGTGCTTTCTTTGTAATTAGGATGTATCTTCTCTTTCATTTTACTACCCCTTTCATTAATTAGTTTGTAATAACCTTATTATCAATATCCTCGCTCGTTCGCTCGCGAGGATAAGTTCGGCCAAACGACTTAGCTTCGCTTTTCGCTCGCTAAGTCGTGGCCTCACTTATTTCTGATTCATGCTGTTTAAAAACTCTTCATTATTCTTGGTCTTGCTTAATTTCTCAATTAAAAGCTCCATAGCCTCCACATTATTTAACTCATTTAACACTTTTCTTAGAATCCAGGTCTTCTGCAGCACATCGGGCTTGACCAAAAGCTCCTCGTGGCGGGTGTTAGAGCGCTTGATGTCAATTGCCGGATAGATCCTGCGCTGGAACAAGTTGCGGTCAAGCTGGGTTTCCATGTTGCCCGTGCCCTTGAACTCCTCAAAGATGACCTCATCCATACGGCTGCCCGTATCAACCAAAGCCGTAGCAATGATAGTTAAGCTTCCGCCTTCATCTACCGCGCGTGCCGCGCCGAAGAATCTTTTGGGTTTTTGCAGGGCGTTGGAATCAATACCTCCTGAAAGAACTTTACCGCTATGCGGGACCACGGAGTTATAAGCGCGTGCCAGACGGGTAATGCTGTCCAGAAGAACTACTACATCCCGCTTATGCTCAACCAGGCGTTTTGCCTTCTCCAGGACAATCTCAGCAACCTGCACGTGGCGTTCCGGCGGCTCATCAAAGGTAGATGAAATTACCTCACCTTTGACATTGCGCTGCATATCAGTAACCTCCTCCGGGCGTTCATCAATCAAAAGAACGATTAAAACCACATCCGGGTTATTACTGGTAATGGCATTGGCGATCTTCTGCAATAAAACGGTCTTGCCGCTATATGGCTGGGCAACGATTAAACCTCGCTGTCCCTTGCCGATAGGGGTAAGCAGGCTCATAATCCGCATGGATATTTCATCCGGCCTGGTCTCCATATTAAAGGGCTGGCGCGGATAAACGGGAGTGAGGTTATCAAAAAGCACCTTTTCCTTTACCTCTTCGGGATTTTCAAAATTGACCGCCTCCACCTTAAGCAGGGCAAAATACTTTTCACCTTCTTTTGGCGGGCGGATCTGGCCGCTTACGGTATCTCCGGTACGCAGTTCAAACTTCCTGATCTGCGACGGAGAGATATAAATATCATCCGGACAGGGAAGATAATTGTAATTCGGGCTCCTTAAGAAACCAAAGCCTTCAGAGAGGATCTCTAATACGCCCTCGCCAAACATCAGCCCTTCCTTTTCCGCCTGGGCTTGCAGTATCTTAAAAATCAGGTCCTGTTTTTTTAAACCGCTGGTGCCGTTAGCATTTAATTCTTTGGCCAGCTTATTTAATTCACCAATCTTCATGTCTTTAAGATTTTTGATATCTAACTTTTCCACAACGTCCTCCTTATTTCGGAAACCTGTTTCCGAGTTTTGCTGATTAAACCGCTGTTATCTATGATAAAATCCGCAAGGCGTATTTTCTCGCCCTGCGAAATCTGATATTTTAACCTCCGGGAAACCTCATCCCTGCTTAAACCAAGCCTCTTTTGGCTGCGCAAAATCCGCTGCTCCCTATTGGCCTTAACAACCAGTAATTTATCAACTATTTTTTTTAAGCCAGATTCAATAATCAAGGCGGCATCCAGGATTATAATTTTTTTATCTGAATTTCTAATGCGCCGCCCGATATCCGCGATAACCGCTTGATGTACAATCTTATTAAGCCTGGTTAATGACGCCTTACTGGAGAAAGCTAACCTGGCCAGCCTGGCACGGTCAATACGATTATTATGCTTAAGAATCCCCCGGCCGAAGGAAGAGATAATCTTCTTATAAACAAAACTGCCGATATTAAAATACTCATGCGCCAGTTTATCCGCGTCAATAACCTGGCAATCCTTATTTTTAAACATCCTGGCTACGGTGCTTTTTCCGGAGCCCATGCTTCCGGTAATCCCTAAGACTAATTTAGCTTTCTTTTGCTTGGGCATATAATTGGATATACCTCTTAGCGGAGGCCTCCCAGGAAAAATTACATTTCATGGCGTTACTTACCAGGCGCATCCACTTCTTTTTATCTTTGAAAATACCCACCGCCTTCTTAAGAAGCCCGAGAAACTCTCCTTTACTGCGGGTGGCAAGGACAAAGCCATTGTTTTTATTTATCGTATCCGCAAGTCCTCCAGTCTTAAAAACCATGGGAATTGTCCCATAATGCAGGCTGATTAACTGCCCGAGGCCGCACGGCTCATATTTTGAAAGCATGAGAAAAATATCGCTGCCGGCATAAATCTTATGCGCCAGCGGGTCATCAAATTTCAAATTTAAGGAGATCTTTTTTGGGTGTTTTTTTTGCGCCGCCGCCAGGATCTGGTGGTACTTCAAATCCCCCAGGCCTAAAATGACCAACTGCACATCCATTTCACATATCTCATCTAGACTCTGGCCAAGGATATCAAAACCTTTAGCCTCTATCAGGCGCGAGACTATCCCTAAAACGGGAATATCTTTATTTACCGGCAGCCCGCATATTGCCTGCAGGTTCTCCTTGTCAAAAACTTTATCTCCTGCGTTTTGAACGGAGAAATTCTGCACAATGAACCTGTCCGTATTAGGATCCCAGACATAATAATCCAGCCCGTTAACTATCCCGCTTAAAACATCCTTGCGCTGCCTTAAGAGGCCATCCAAACCAAAACCAAGCTCTTCGGCCTGGATCTCCTTCGCATAAGTGGGGCTGACCGTATTGATAAAATCGGAGAAGATTATTCCGCCCTTTAACAGGTTGATGCGATCGTAAAATTCAAGCCCCGAGACGCTAAAAAGGCTGCTATCTAAATCCAGTTTCGCAAATTGCTCCCTGGCAAATAACCCCTGATAGCCAAGGTTATGGATAGTCAGGATACTTTTCATTCCGCTGTAAAAAGGCTCTTTAGAGTATATGTTTTTCAGATAAACCGGTACCAGGCTGGCCTGCCAGTCATGCAGATGCAGGATATCGGCGGCAAAATCTATTTCTTTTAATAAGGCCAACGCCCGGTGGCAAAAGAAAGCAAATCTCTCAAGGTTATCTTTATAGTCCCCATTCTTATCCACATACAGGCCATCGCGATTAAAATATAAATCATTTTCTACAAAATAAACTTTTATATTTTTGCCTATAGTCGCCGATGAGATATCTTTAGAAACTCTGCTGAGCCTGAATTTTGCGTCCGTTACGCACCTGTACCTGGGCATAATAACGATCACCTCTTGGCCGCTATCCTCTAAAACTAACGGCAAAGCGCCTACTACGTCGGCAAGTCCGCCGGTCTTGGCAAAAGGAACAACCTCAGAAGCTATCATCGCTATCTTCATTTAACCGTCTCCATATCCAGCCAATTCTTACCCTTCTTCATATCTATTTTTATCGGCACATCCAGTTTTTTTACCTGTTCCATTTTTTCTTTTACCAGCCGGGTTAGAATATCCAGCTCCGTAACCGGCAGGTCAAAAACCAGTTCGTCGTGAATCTGCAGGATCATCTTGCTCTTTAAGCCTTTATCTTTAATTTGTTCTGATATTTTGACCATAGCCAATTTAATCAGATCGCTGGCAGTACCCTGTATAGGCGTATTTACAGCCTGACGTTCCGCAAACTGCCGGATACTCATATTTCTGCTGTTGATTTCGGGGATATACCTTCTCCTGCCCATAAGTGTCGTGACAAAACCTTCGCTCTTTGCCTTATTAACCTGCGCCTCAATAAAATCTCTTACCTTTGGGTAACGCAAAAAATAAGCATCAATAAAATCCTGCGCCTGATTAACAAATATCCCCAAATCCTTGCTTAATCCATAGGCGCTCTGGCCGTAAATAATACCGAAATTCACCCTTTTGGCCACCTCGCGCATATCATTAACAACATCCCCTTCGGTGACATTATAAATTAACGAAGCGGTCAGCCGGTGCACATCCTGATTAGTATGAAATGCCTCAACCAGGGTTTTATCGCCGCAAAGGTGCGCCAATACCCTCAACTCTATCTGCGAATAATCGCACGATAACAAACAATTATCTTTACCTGAAGCAATGATCGCCTGGCGGATCTTAGCGCCTATCTCTGTCTTGATCGGGATATTCTGTAAATTAGGATTGCTCGAACTAAGCCTTCCTGTCTCGGTTCCCGTCTGGTTAAAAGACGTATGCACCCTTTCCGTCTCAGGGTTTACCAGTTTAGGCAAGGCGTCAACATAAGTATTCTTTAATTTAGTTAACTGCCGGTACTCCAACAGCAGCGCCGGAAGCGTATGCTTGCCGCTTAAGCGCCTGAGCACCTCTTCGTCAGTGGAGGGCCCGGTCTTTGTTTTCTTGATTACCGGTAAGGCCAACTTCTCAAACAAAACCTGCCCCAGCTGTTTCGGAGAGTTGATGTTAAACTGCGTTCCGCTTACCTCGTAAATATCCGCGATTAATTTTATCAGCCTTTTTTCAATATCCCGCGAAAGCTCTTTTAGTAGTTTTAAATCCAGCTTTATCCCATCCTGTTCCATCTGCGCCAGGACACCGACCAAAGGCATCTCAAGCTCAACAAATAATTGCAGCAAACCTTTTTCCGCCAAAGCCTTTTTGAGTACCGGCTTTAACTTACCTACCAGGCCTAATCCCTTCTTTGTGTCCATAGCCTCATCGCGGATGAACTCACCCAGGTTTTCCAATGCCAGATCATCAAGCGCGTAGCTTGAACGCGATGGATTAAGTAAATAAGCGGCGATCATAACATCAAAATCCAGGCCGTTTAAAATCAACCCCTGCCTAAAAAGAGAGACCTTCAGTTTTTTAAGATCATATCCGGTTTTCTTTATCCGGCTATTATTTATCGCCGCAGCCAGCTCTTCTTCGCATGACTTGCCGCTAAACATCTTGTCTTCTATGGCAAAAAATAAATCTTCCGCCTTGTCACCATAGAGCGTAATTTCTTCCGCATGCTTTAACAGGTCTTTTAATTCCGCGGGATTAGAATTATGCAATTTAATCTCGGGCGCCTCTTCCTGCGTATCAGGAAGCTCTTTAAGCAGGCTCTTAAACTCCAGTCTTTTGAAAATCCTGCTTAGCTCCTTATAATCAGGAGGCCCGAATTTAGCCTTCTTCAAATCTAATTTCATGCCTACCCGCTCATTCAGGCTTATCAGTTCCTTATTCAATCTTATGCGTTCAAGATGCTCCGATACTGATTCTCTAATCTTCTCAGGTTCTACCTTGGATATATTTTTAAGCAGTTTATCCAGAGAGCCAAATTCAAGGATTAGTTTTACCGCGGTCTTCTCCCCGATCCCAGGCACCCCCGGGATATTATCCGCGTCATCTCCCATAAGCGCGATGACATCCGCGGTCATCTCCGGGCTGACCCCGAAAAGCTGCTTAACTTTTTCCGTATCATAAAACAGGCCATTGTCTTTATAGGGATTAAATACCGAAATGCGGCTATCTACTAACTGCAGGATATCTTTATCGCTGCTTACGACCGTAACGCGCATCTTTTTCGCCGCCGCCTTCCTGGCAAGCTCAGCGATAATATCATCCGCCTCAAAACCTTTCTTCTCAAAAATAGGGATGCCGTATGCGCGGACAATCTCCTTGATTACAGGTATCTGGCTGCTTAGACCATCAGGCATTGGCGGCCTCTGCATTTTATACTGCGCGAACTTCTTCAGGCGGAAGGTATCCCGCGAAACATCAAAACAACAGATCAGGTAATCCGGCTTCTGCTCCTTCAGGATCTTATTAAGGATATTCAAGAACCCATAAATTGCGTTGGTAGGTTCTCCGGAAGAGGTGGCCAGTCCGCTTAAGGCATAAAAAGCCCGATAGCAGAATGCAGTCGCGTCAATCAGAAATAAACTTTTTTCAACCATAGCTAAATATGGAGCCCAACTCTAGATTCCCGGGGGCGGAATACTTGAGCGGTTAAAATCATCCGTGTTATAAATAATACGATTTTTAACCGCGAAAGTATAAAAGGAATTCAATATAGGGAAAGAGTTTTTGCAGTGCGCTTATCCTAGCGCGACAGAGCTCTTAACTCTGTTTTTTCAATAAATGCTTCAATCTCTGGATTATCCTGGTCTAAATACTGGGCGTCCAGAGCCTCCTTGATTGCCGTGGCCAAATCTCCTCTGTTAAAACTCTGTTTGGCTTTATAAAAGTGGTCCTGGGCTAGCGTCTTATCATTTCTATTAACCGCGGATTTATACTTTGCGACGTCTTTAATTAAACCTAATACCTCCGCTTCCCGGGCATAGGCAACCGGGCTGCTGGATAAAACCGTGCGGATATCTTTAACGCGGTCAGCCGCTTTCTGCTTCCAGGGATTGTCCGGCGAGCCTAACTCCGCGCGCTTGGCCCAATAAAATTCCGCCTTTTCCAGGTCACGCTGCTTTTCATAAAAAAGCGCGATATTGACATAGGCGCTTAATAATGTGGGATCAAACCTGATCGCCTTTAGATAGCTCTGTTCTGCCCGGTCAGGAACACCCGCTGATTCATAAATAATCCCTAAGTCATTATATGCGGCGGCACTGGCCGGATCCGCATCTACTTTCTCAATAAACTCTTGTATCTCAGGATTACCCTGGTCCAAATCCTGGGCTTCATATGCCTCTTTGATTGCCGGGGTCAGTTTCTTTTTATTGTAATATTTCTCTGCTTTACGTAAATGATTCCTGGCCTGCACCTTGTCGGCTTTTTTGAATACAGACTTGTACACGTTGACGTCTTTAATTAAGCCTAAAACCTCTTCCTCCCGTGCGTCAGCAACCGGCCTATTGGATAAAACCGTGCGGATATCCCTAAACCGGCTGGCGGCCTTCTGGGTCCAGGGATCATCTAAAGAACCTAACTCCGCCCTTTTCCCCCAATAAAATGCCGCTCTTTCCAAATCACGCTGATCTTCATAAAGAAGCGCAATATTAGTATAGGCGCTTAAATAACCGGGGTCAACTTTGATTGACATGAAATAGCTTTCTTTTGCCCGGTCAGGAAAGCCGGCTGCCTCGTAAATAACCCCTAAATCATTATATGCAACCGCATAAGCAGGATCCAGCGCAATAGCCTTCTGGTATAAACTCATCGCCACGGGTATATTCCCCATGCGTTGATTTTCTAACCCCTCTTCACGGTATTTTCTGGCCTGGTCCGGCAATGCCCCTGAGACCTCCGTAGACGAAGGGTCATCCGCCTGATCCTGGGCAAAAAGGAAACCGCCAAAACAAAAGACACATAATGTGATTGTGGTAAATATGAATTTAGGCAGGATATGAATATTCATTTTAGTTTCATTAATTATATACATTTAATGCACTTACGTCAAGAAGAAATTTAATGAGCGCTTGACTTACGAACACGTTAGTGTGAGTAAGTCAATGCGCGAATTAATCCTCACAGTTGCGAGCAAATTTCTTTGAAATTTGCGAAGCGGTTAACTGTGAGGAAACTGACCCTAAATAATCGGCTCCATGCTTAGTGCCGGATGCGCTGCCTTCTCTAAAAAAACCAGCAGCTCTTCGGAGCTTACCGCTGATGTTTCATCGGCAATCTTATCCAGTAAATCCGCATGCCCTATCTCTTCGGCTCTCTTCTTTAATTTGTCTGCCAATAATTCTTTTAACTCTTTAGGCATCCAGACTACTCTTTTTAACCCGCCTTCGGCTGAAATAAATTTCTTGCTTGTTATATATAACTTGCCCACGCCTAAAAAACCGGGAGTCTGTACCCCTCCGCCGACAGAACCGGCTAAAGTAGTAAAGCTCATCCCCGAGGGGGTAAGCCCGGAGTAGTCGCGGTGCACGATCATTACCCCGTTTGCCTCAGGGACAATCGCCACTATGCATTCAAAACACCCGCAGGATGACTGCGGGCCGTCCATTAGAGAATACATACTTACCGTATCGATGGTCTTGTTTGATTTTTGTTGCACGAATTGATTAACGTTATCCCACTGCCCGAGCCTGACATCCAGGAGATTCCCCTTTTCAACCGGCTGATTCGGACCAGTAGGAGTAATTTCAAAAGACGCTTTGGCGTCAAGCCAGGAGTATGCCCCGCACAGACCCAAACGCTCAGGAGTAACAATGCAAACATGGTTTGGGGCAAAAGACTGGCATAATAAACAGGAGTAAAATGTATCTACGCTCTCATCGGTCATCCCGGCCAGCCGTTCATCACGTTCATTAAAAACTTTTTGCGCGTTCGCAATCAAATTATCCACTTCTTCCTGTTTAGTATAAATCCTGACCTGCACTTTATCTACAATAGCGCTATACTCCTGATGCAGCATGGCATGCAGGATAACCCCCAGATGCTTAAGCCTGAAACCCTTGGCAAAGGCATCCTTGGAAACCCTGATCCAGACTATATCGCGCTGGCCCATATGCATCAACCCCATGGCATAATTTACAAAACGATGAATCTGGCGCTCCAGGATCGGCTCAAAATCCTTCTCCATCTTGCGGCCAAAGACATCAACGACAATCGCTAAAGGCAAAGATTTAGACCCGGGGGGGAGCTGATCAATATCCGGGCCGGTCAATTCTACTTTGCCATCTTCAACAACAGCCTCATCTTTAATAGTCAGGAATTCAATGGCCGCGCTGGCCTTGCCTCCAAATTCAGCGGCTAATTGTTCCCTGCGTACGCGTTCGCCTTCAAATGCCGCAGCGTACGGCACAGGCACCGCTACTTCAGACATCTTCACTTTTATACCGCGGGTCAAAATACATTTTGACGGCAATTTCTGATAATCTTTTTCCGTGACTAAAGCCTCAAACAGGGTTGTGTCAATCTTAGGCAACTGCGGAACCTCTAAATCAGTAATTATTGGTAAGCCAAAAGCCAGGGCCCCTAAACCTGTAGCTACTATAACCTCATCAACATGGCTCAATAACAGCACAAACGCCGGGACGCGATTACGTATATAATCCGCAACCCCCTCCCATTGCCCTGATTTAAAACCACCGTAAATAAGAGGAGCTCGCGCCGCGAAATTTACCGCGTAGATCGCGGATAAATAATCTTCACCCAGCTCAACAATATAATTCTCCAATCCAAGTTCAACTCCTTTATTCTCAAGCTGCTGCTTAAAAGTAACGCCATTAAGATTACCCGCAAGCAGGCTGACAATACTCTTGGATTGGAAATTACGGATTAAATCCGCGGCTGACTGTTCATCTTTGGCCGGGCCGAGGATTACGGCAATTCCTGAGATCCTGCCATCAACTAATTGCAGGCCCAACGACCTAAGCACCTTATCCGGAATAAAACCTATTCCACTCTTGGGATGCTCATGATTCAATACCGCCAGGGCGGCTAAAATCTCCTCGCAAATTAAAGCAGCTACCCCTTTATTTAAAACTCCTCCCAGGCTATTGATAATCAGGCCTCCGGGCGTTGGCTGGTTTTTAGCCAGGGTTTCCGCCTGAGAAAATGCAAGCAAACAATCCCCCAGAGTTTTTACCTCAATATTCAGCAAGGCATTAATCAAAGGCAAATAGTAATTTGTCTCGGGAAATTCTATTCTTGCGCCCTGGCCTTTCTGGCCAACCGCCTTATCTAAAGCCTGGCGAGTAAGATTTAATACCGTCTCTGCCCCTTTTGTCCCAAGCTGCACAAGTAAATCCGCCATGTCTTCTCCCTTATTCAAATCCTGCGCCTTTTCGGCCATTTCCTTATCCACAAATAAAACCAGGCATACGCCGACGGCTTTTCCGTCTTTAAATTTAACCGCTTCTGCCCTGCCCTCGCCTACGATCTCCTGGATCGGGCTGTTTATAATTTCAATATCCGCAGGCAGGTTTTTTTGGGGCTTATCCGGGCTTACAACCTTAACCCCAACCTTGTATTTCTCATGAATTGATTCAGCCAGCCTAAACGCTAAATTAGCCGGGCCGTCAATGCAAACAGTATCATTAATATGATACTCATCCAATTTCTTAAAATCATCTTCGGAAGCCAGTAAAACTACCCCTTTTTTCCTGGCTCCGGGTATCTGCGGTAAGTTCGACATAAATTAAGACAGTTCGAATTGAGTACCTTAAGCTTTTATTCAACGAAATCCTTGCGAGTAAAACGAGCAAGGATTATCCCGAGCATATACCAAAAATATTTTAATATTTTTGGTATGTTTATGCGAGGGGTGATTTTTCATAATCCACTGGCCTCCAAAACCTGAGGCAGGATTTTATTCCAGCCAATCGGCATAATATGAATACCCTGGCACATGGGTTTTAATTTCTTGATCAGCCGGCTGGCAATCTCAACTGAAGCAGCTGCTTTATCCTTAGCCTCTTCCATTTCTTTAATCAGGTTATCAGGGACAAATACCCCGGCGACATGCTTATTCATAAACCTGGCCATAGCCGCTGATTTTAATAAAACTATTCCCGCCATAATCGGCGTCTTTATGTGTTTTGTCTTGCCAATGAAATTCTCAAATGCGTTTATGTCATAAACTGCCTGGGTCTGGAAAAATTCAGCACCGGCGGCAATCTTCTTCTCCATTTTCATGATCTGCGGCTCTAAAGGATCCGCGCCCGGGTTGACCGCCGCTCCAAGGCAAAATCTCGGCGCAGTGCCTTCCAGTTTATGCCCTTTCATGTCCTGGCCGGACTCCAGTTTTCTGGCTACCTGCAATAGCTGCACTGAATCCAGGTCAAAAACCGGTTTAGCTTCAGGATGATCACCCCGGTTAGGATGGTCTCCGGTTAAGATTGAAATATTCTCTATCCCCAAGGCGGCCGCGGACAGTAAATCTGACTGCAGGGCCAGCCGGTTACGGTCACGGCAGGTCAGCTGATAAATCGGCTCAAAACCTTTTTGCTTAAGCAGGAAGCTTACGGTAAGGGAACCCAGGCGCATTACCGAGCTCTGCAGGTCCGTCACATTTATAGCGTCAGATTTCTTATGGTAAAGTTCCACCTCAGCAAGCAGATGCTCTGTGTGGATACCTTTGGCCGGGCCGACCTCTGAGGTAAGCAGGAACTTCCCCGCCTGAATTTTCTCTTTAAATGTCATAATATTTTCAAGTTAATGCGTCTGCCTTGTCTTGTTTCCCGCAGGGACGCTCGTTTGCCCCTGCGAGGCAAACTTCGCTCGGGTTTCGGCCTCGCTCTACCTGCTTCGCATATAGCCGGGTAGCCTTGCCCGCTCGGCCTGCAAACGCCCTGCCGGGAAGCAATCCAAGCCATCCGCTGATATAGTAGATATTTTGCCGAGGGATATTGTGGAGCGTGCATTAGAAATTTTTCGGCAATTGTGTGCGAGGAATTACGTCGAGTACAGGCATTCATTCTTCGCGTAAGGAACCTGGACGCCGGAACGAGACGTAAACCGAAGCACACGGCGAAAAATTTCGCACGCGAACAATATCCCGATGAGCAAAATATCAAAAGATACTTACTGCTGGAGCTTGGCTGCCTCTACAAGATTACGCATTAAAACAGTTACCGTCAGCGGCCCTACGCCCCCGGGAACAGGAGTAATATAGGCGGCGCGCTTTTGAGCTGCCTCAAACTCTACATCACCTACGATTTTATCGCCGACTTTGTTTATGCCGACATCAACAACAGTCGCCCCTTCTTTAATCCAATCGCCCTTGATTAAACCGGCCTGACCGACAGCCACAATAAGTATCTCAGCCCTTCTTACATGCTCTTCAAGCTTTCCTGCTTTGCTGGTGCCAATATGACAAACAGTTACTGTAGCAAACTTTTCTAATAACAAAAGTGTCAGTGGCTTGCCTACGATTTCGCTATGCCCGACAATTACCGCTTCCTTCCCGTACAAATCTATACCGGTAGAATTCAATAGCTCCATTATAGCATTGGCTGTACAGGCGACAATTCTCGCCCTGCCAAAAAGTATTTTACCCATATTTGCCGGATGTACCCCTTCAACATCTTTAAATGGGGAGATGAGCTCCCTTATTTTCTTGCAATCTATATGCTGCGGAATGGGCATCTGCACAATAATTCCATTCACATTTTCATCCGCATTAAGCTTGAGGATAAAATCCATCAGGGCCTTTTCGGTAATATCCTGGTCCAGTTTAAATAATTTATAAACTATACCCAGGTTTTCGGCGGTTTTAGCCTGAGATTTTGCATAAGTAGTTGCGCCAGGATCATCTCCCACCAAAATGCTGGCTAAAACCGGCGGCTTATTTAAGCTATACACCTGGCTTCTTATCTCTTCCTTGATCTTTTCAGCAACAGGCCTACCCTCTAATAACTTTGCCAACGCCGGCCTCCGTATTTTTCCGAATCTTCTGGATAATCTTGTTTTTCTGCTTCAGCTCTTTTCTTATGCCTTGGGCCAGCTTCTTCTGGCCCAGGCTCTTTAAGTTAATCTCCACATTAAAACAAGCTGAGACAAAAGCCGATTCAAAGAAAACCGCGGCTATCGCTACATCCGTAATTAAATTGGAGTTACCCTTCTTTATTAATGGCGGGCATAACTTCGCGGCCTCACAGCAGAGCCTTGCCAGCATCAACGGCACATCCAAAGCCTTACGCATATCCTTGCTCTGGTAGGCGGCTACATCTAAATCCACCAGCCCCAGAAAATCATTTCTTAATTTTTCGGATTTAGCTAATATTTGCCTCAACTCCGGATCAAACGCACTATACTTGGGTTTTCCCAAAGTAAAGTTAACCACCATGCTAATCAAGCTTGCGCCCATTGCCGCGTTCAAGGCCGCGGCAGAGCCCCCTCCGGGAGCGGCAAGTTTAGCGGAAAGGTCATCCAAATATTTAGCTATAGCCTGGTTTTTATATTCCATATCTTCTTAAATGGTAAAGCCGGAACTTAATTCAAACGCGTCTTTAATCAAATCAATTTCCGGTGGATCTTTTATATACAAAAGCGATATTACATCAAAACGCGCCGGGCGTTCCAGCGAATTATTTTCTTTTAAATAATAAATTGCCGCCTTGGAAATCTGCCTTTGTTTTGCAGCGCAAACCGCTTCGGCCGGCTCGCCAAATAATCTTGAATGCCTCGCCTTTACTTCCACAAAGCAAATAACGCCTTTATTCTCTGCGATAATATCTATTTCGCTGAATTTAGTTTTATAATTACGCCTGATGACCTTGTAGCCCTGGTCCTTTAGGAATTTTACTGCCGCGCCTTCTGCTTGCTTACCAAATTCTAAATTTTTTCCAGGCACTTTAAAAAACTCTTCCGGTGGATAGCCGAGGGGCCTATTTTTCTTAAAATCATACGATGCTCGGCTGTGGGGTAACCTTTATGTCTGTCAAAACCATACTCGGGATAAACTTTATGGTACTTTCCCATAAGGGCATCTCTATGTACTTTAGCCAATATGGAAGAGGCGGCTATACTTATAGATTTGGTATCCCCCTTAACAATACTCTGATAAGGAAGCCCTAATCTAAACTGCATATTACCGTCAATAATTATGAATACGCGCTTTAGCTCTGCGGGGTTCAATTGCCCGAGCAGTCCTGAGATTGCCTTTTGCATGGCTAAAATTGTAGCCTGCAGGATATTTATATGGTCAACCTGTTTATGGTTTACCGAAGCAATAGCGTATAAGGATTTATTTTTTATTTCAAAGAACGCGGTTTTTCTTTTTGCGGGGCTTAATTTCTTGGAATCATCAATGCGATTGCTGAAGCGATAACTCTTTAGCAGCACTGCCGCAGCTACTACCGGCCCGGCTAACGGCCCCCTGCCTGCCTCATCCACGCCGATAATTAAATCATAACCCTGCTTTTTTAGTTTTCTTTCGTATCGCAGCACTAATTCGCTTTTTCTTCTTTACTCTCTATCTTGGTGGCGTGCGTACCGATCTTGCTTCTTAAATAATAAAGCTTGGCCCTTTTAACCTTGCCTGAACGGATAATCTCAATACGCTCAATACTCGGAGAATATAGCGGGAATACGCGCTCAATCCCCTCGCCGAATGAGACTTTTCTTAGCGTAAAATTAAGCTTAATCCCTGAGCCGCTCTTTGCAATTACAACACCCTCAAATGGATGCAGGCGGAATTTGCCATCGGCTTCGGGAATTTTTGTAAGCACCTTAACCGTATCTCCCACATTAAACTGCGGCATCTCTTTCTTCGTAAAACCTGATTCAATTGTCTTAATGTCCATCAATACTGCCTCCTTTAAATGAGCAGACGACTTACGGAAGCGACAGCGACGTAAGTCGTAGGCCGCAAGGCCGTCTGCGAATTTATCCTGAGCCTGCGAGAAAATTCCCTGGAATTTTCGAGTGATTAGGCGAAGGATCTTTGTCTATCTCTGATATTACCAACTCCATACTCTTCCCTATTTCTTAAGTAAATCCGGCCTTCTTTGCCTGGTCCGCTTGAACGCTTCAGATTTACGCCAGGCGCTAATCTTATCATGCGCCCCGGAAACCAGAACCTCCGGCACTGGCCACTTTCTGAATTTAGCCGGCCGGCTGTATTGCGGATATTCTAATAGGTTACCTTCAAATGACTCAAAATTCAAGGAATTTTTATCCCCCAGCACCCCCGGGATCAACCTGACTATACTATCCACCAGAACCATGGCTGGAAGCTCTCCTCCGGTTAAAACATAATCCCCGATTGACATCTCTTCATCAACCAGATACTGCCTGACCCTCTCATCTACCCCCTCGTAATGGCCGCAGATAAATATCAAATTACCGCATTTAGATAATTTCTTGGCATAGGCCTGGTTAAAGCTCTTTCCCTGGGGGCACAGCAAGATTACCCTGGCCTTGCCTTTGATTTTCTTCTTAATCGCCTGCACAGCCCGGAAGATCGGCTCTGCCTGCAAAAGCATCCCTGAACCGCCGCCAAACGGCCGGTCATCAACTTTATGATGTTTATCCAAAGAAAATTTGCGCAGGTCATGAACAAAGATCTTTGCCTTCCCCTTTTGCTGGGCGCGCTTGACAATTGACTCATCAAGCACAGCCGAAAACATACCCGGAAAGATTGTAATTATGTCTATGCGCATATCTGATTATTGTAGTCGCTTAAAAACATCTGTTTAAACTGGCTGAATTTATCTTCTTTTATCGCCTGACGGATCTGCCGAGCCAAATCCAGGAAGAAATAAACATTATGCAGGCTGAGCAGAATCAATCCCAGCATTTCTTTGGCATTAAATAAATGCCTTAAGTATGCCCGGGTAAAATTCTTGCAAACATAACAGCCGCATTTGGCGTCCAGCGGACGGAAATCTTCCGCATATGCGGTATTACGGATAACCACTTTGCCGCAGCTGGTAAATGCTGTGCCGTTCCTGCCGTAACGCGTGGGGATTACGCAATCAAACATATCCACCCCGCGGTCAACTGCTTCTACTATATCAAAAGGATAGCCAATACCCATAGCATAACGAGGCTTATTCTCCGGCAATATCCCCGCCACCAACTCAAGGATATTATATATTAAATTGCTGGACTCACCAACAGAAACTCCTCCGATAGAATAACCGTCAAAATCCATCTCAACCATGCGCTTGGCGCAATCTTTACGCAAATCTTCATAAGTAGCACCCTGAACAATACCGAACAAAATCTGCTTATCTTTATTATAAGCCTCTTTTGACCTTTTTGCCCAAGAGATCGTCCTGTCCATAGCTACCTTTGCCTGATCACGGGTGCAGGGATAATGGATACATTCATCAAGCGGCATAATAATATCCGAACCTAAATCCTCCTGAATCTTAATTACATCTTCAGGAGTAAGAAAATGTTTCAGTCCGTCTATATGAGATTGAAACTCGACCCCCTTATCGTGCATCTTGCGGAAAAGTGCGAGACTAAAGATCTGATACCCTCCGCTATCCGTAAGTATGGGTTTATTCCAACCCATGAATTTATGCAGTCCGCCTGCTTTCTTAATAGTTTCTATTCCAGGCCGCAAGAATACATGATAGGCATTTGAAAGGATAATCTGGGCACCCGCCTCCTCCACGTCCTTATACATCAGCCCTTTAATCGTAGCGTGAGTGCCCACGGGCATAAACGCCGGCGTCTCTATTTCTCCGTGAGGAGTAACCAGCTTCCCCAACCTCGCCTTACTATTTTTATCTTTATGGACTACAGTAAACATATGTATTTTAGTCCTTGCGCATAGAATAAAACTTTTCTTTAGATCCAGGCACAGGCATTTCTTGGGCCAAATTAAAACCCCAATGCTTATACTTTCGCAGGTTCTCCATACTCTGAGTTATCAAAGTACAGGGAAGAATTTCGCTCTCGGCCCTGGCCAACATCGGCCTGATCAAGCGTGAAGAATAGCCTTGGCCTTTAAACTGCGGGCGTACAGCCACCAGGTGCATATACCATTGCGGCTCCTTGCCAAGATACACAGTCAAAGTAGAGATAACCTCATTTACCGCCTGCAGTTTCTTCATCGTTTTAGGATCAACGAAATCCTGTGCCTTAAAAGGATCCGCTTCGACATCTTCTGAATGGCCCATTCCCGGAGGAAACCAAATACTAATCGCTTCCAGAGAAGGAGAAATCGCCTGCCTTATGGCATTAGGAGAACAAGAGGTAACCAGGGATCGAAAAAACCGCTTCTTAAGATTAAGCTGGTCCGGCTCGTTTTGAAATAAAAGGTTTCCAATGGGGTCGTTATTAGCGATAAACGCCTCTGCGCATATATCAGCCATCTCATCGATCCGGTTCAACGGCACATCATACAGCATTGTTATCTACCTCCGCCTACTGAAACCAGGAATTTTCTTACCGCCTGCAAAAATAACTCCGGTTCTTCCAAATGGTGCATATGCGAGGCACCGGGCAAAACAATCATATCAGCATTAGAGAAAGCCGCACGGTAAGCTTCTACGGTTTTAACTACTGCCTCATCATGTTCGCCGCAAATCAACAGAACCGGCTCCTTGATCTCTTTAAGCCTGGGCAGAAGATCATAATCTTTGAGGGTTCCGGTTATGGTTACTTCACTGGGCCCCCACATCGTAAGATATACATCCGTATTGAACTTAAGAAACGCA